>OKWN01000026.1_pt1 | contig 195347 bp, 193 predicted proteins | sample 1607151 | NCBI WGS metagenome assembly OKWN01 (sample SAMN07501046, study PRJEB24779) | human gut metagenome | isolation source: stool | host: human infant | place: USA: Pittsburgh, PA | reverse complement strand
CTCCTTTATAAGTGATATAGGAAATATATAAGTAACCAGAATAAAGAACAGAATCCAAATCCCACCCAAAATCCTAGATTATCTTTTTTATTCTCAACTGCTTTTATAGCAATTTCTAAAGCATTGTAATCATCAATCCAAACATCATTATCAGGCTCATGCCTAAGGTTATATTCCGCTTCACTTTTTAAGTCTTTTAATTGTCTTACAACATTTTCTTTTATCATGCTTGTACCTCCTTATTTGTTATCAACATTATTACTAACAACTTATCAACAGCTTATCCACATTTTTGTTGATAATTATTCTTCCTCCTTTTCTCTCCAATCTTTACAATTAGTAATTGGTTTCTTATCTAGTTGTTCATTTTTAAAAGAACAATATCTATAAGCTTCTATCTTCTCGTAAGGACAACCATCAATCTCTGGATGTGGTTCTAAATATCCTGGTTCATATTCATAATGATTACAAGTTAAACAAGTCTTATTCTTTGGATTAAACCAGCACATATTCTCATGCTTTTTCATCTGTGCTTTATTAATTAACTTTTTCTTATTACAATGTTCGCATTCATAGATCGTTCTTTCCCTCATATAGACCTCCTAATTGTTTAATATTTGAAGACATCTTGTCCCCAATGTCACCTGTTCTAAAATCATATCTCTCAACTTCTGATTTTCTCTTTTAAGCTTCTCAATTTCATTCTCCATCTTTCTTTTTAGAATAGGACTAAATCTTTCTAACTCCACACCTTCAAGTTCTGCTATATAGCTAGGATTAAATCTATTTTTTACTGGTACACTTTTGCAAGGAGTTAAAATTCCTTGCCTTATATTTTCCCTTATAGTTTCTTCGTGGCACTTCCAATGCTTTGCTAAATCTTTAATTGTTAATAAATCTTCCATGCTCCATACCTCCTAAGCAACTCCATACCTTATAGCCATTTTTGTAACTATGTTTATATATCCATTTAATAATTTCTTATCTTCTGCTATTACATCTAATAAATTAACCTTGTTAATCTTAGACCTACTTACACCCTCTAGTGCCATATTCTTTTGTTTATTCTTTAATCTACGGTTTATATCTACTCCATAAGTTTCATTAAGTAGCTTGTACGATTCTTCTCTAACATTTCTTATATGTTCAAATCCTCCAAGCTTATTAGCTATCTTATTTATTAAAGTAGCTGTTTCTTTTCTCCACCCATTACTATCTAATGTTATTGCTTCTCTCATTGCTTTAATTTCTTCCTTAGTTTGTTCAACTTTTTCATTAGCTCTTTCTATATCAGCCTTTAATTTTTTTTGCTCTAATTCATTATTAGCAATAGCTTTAAACATCTGATTAAACATTTGGAGTTCTGGACTTAATTCCGAGGTGTTTAAAGCTTTTACATTTTCTTTTACTCTGAAATAAGTTTCTTCTAAATTATCAAATTGCTCCCATGCTTTATCTGTATCAAGTATTTTACAATGTCTATTAGCTCCTCTTTCTGTCCAAAGATATAATTTGTTTACATTAGGCGCGATTCCTATATCATAGGAGTTGCGCTTAAATGCTCTTAACTCCTCACCTTGCAGTAAAAAATAATGTTTATCTCTTTCAAAATGTTCAATATTATTATTAAAATTATTTGAAATATTTCCCTCTGTAGTCTGATAAACTTCTGCTAGTTGCTTTGTTGTAAGAATCCTTTGATTTTCAAATTCAACTGGTATTAACTTATTCATTTTTTTCTTTCCTCCTTTGATATATCCACCTAAAATATGTTAAAATTTTAAATAGAAGGGGGTGAGACTTATGCTAGACAGTAAATCTAAGCAAATACTATCTTTTTTAAAACCTTATGCATTAAATAATCCTAATGTTAGAATTTCTTCAGAATTTATTGCTGAAAACCTTCAGTTAAGTATTAATGAAATTACAAGTGCTCTTAACTATTTAGAAAATATAGGATACTTAACTTTAGTAAAAGCAATTGGGTGTAAGCCTGTTGTTTTTAATGTTAAACATCAAGGGATATACTTTGATGAATTAGAAAAAACATCTTTTAATAATCAAACTTTTAACATAAATTCTGTTAATAACTCTGCTTTTGGTAATAATGGAACTACTATCTTTAATAATGGAAATACCCTAGATGAAATTCGCTCTTTAATCACTAATAAACCTAAAGAAGACCAAGAACAACTAAACAAATTAATTGATAGTTTAGAAATCATTATTGAAAATAGCGAAACAGTTAGCAAAGGTTTTTTATCTAAATTTTCAGATGTACTAAAAAAACATTCTGATATAATTGTTGCTATTGGTCCACCAATAATTAATTGGTTAACTTCTATATAGTATTTTTAAATTTTTATTTAATAAAATCATATTAAGTCATTGCTAAAAGTCATTAGTAATGACTTTTTTATAAATACATTCAATAAAATTTAGCATTTTCAAATTCTTTCTACTTACTTTTTAATAGTGCAAAAGTTTTAACAATATCAAGACATTCTACAAGCTCTACACCTGACATTTTTTGTTCTGTAGCATAAATTAGAATTAACTCAATTAATTCTGCTTTCTTTTTATCATCTCTGTTTAACTCTTTGAAAAGATTATCCATCTTTCTTACCTCCCTAATTTAATTGTTCTTTTGGAAAAATTTCATCTAATGGTGTTTCTAACACATCTGCTATCTTTCTAGCATTTCTCAAACTCGGAACCGCTTTTCCGTTCATTATTTCATAAAAAGATGATGTTGACATACCAACTCTCTTTATAACAAATATCGTCTTAAGTCCCTTTTCATCAATAATTCTTTTAATTTCGTTCTGCATTTCCTCACCCCCCTTTAAACGGTAAACCGTAATTCTTGTTTTAAGTATATATCCGTTTTTCCGTTTTAGCAAATATGTAATTACGGAATAACGGTTACTATGTAAAAATACCTTTCCTTTACTTTATTTTTCTCCGTTTTTCTGAATTTTTTTATTTACTTTTCCGAAATTCAGTGATAATATATTCCTGTAAACCGAAATAACGGAGGTGTTCTTAATGGATAGTATAGGAAATATATTGAGTAATAATAGAAAATCAAAAAAAATGACTTTAAAGGAACTAGCTTTACTTAGCGGAGTAGGTCCAAGTACTATATCTGATATAGAAACTGGAAAAGCTAAGCATCCTCGTATGGATACATTAGAGAAACTAGCTAAAGCACTGGATATCTCTGTAGGAGTTTTTTTTGATTGTGATGTTTCATCAAATTATTCAGAAATAAATGCACCAAAAGAATACACAGATAAATTTAAAGTTACTTCTAGAGATAAAAAACAATACTTAGAAGCAATGAAAAAAGCTAATGAAGCTTTCTTTATGGATGATGAATTTAATGAAGATACAAAAAAAGAAATGCTAGATTTAGTATCTGAACTATTCTGGGAAGCTAAAACTATGAATAAAAGAAAAAAATAATAGGCGGTGGGTTTGTTTGTTTAAGTATAAAGAGAAGGTTAGAAGCCTCGTTAAAAAATTCAAAACTAGAGACCCATTTACTATTGCGAAGGAATTGGGAATTATAATCAAATATAAAAACTTATCTTCTGACTTTCCAAAAGGAATGTTTCAGAAACATTTAAGACGAAAGTTTATTATTTTAAATATGAATAAAATATCTAATGAAAATGAGTTACGAATGGTTATGGCTCATGAATTGGGTCATGCAGTTCTACATAGTAATGATATAGCTTTTTTTCTGCATGACCACACATTTTATTCTCGTGGTAAATTTGAAAAGGAAGCTAATGCATTTGCTGCTGAATTATTGATAGATACAAATTTAATTGATGAAGTTCATATGAAAAATTATTCTATTAATCAGTTAGCTTATTTCTATTCTGTACCAATTAAACTTATTAAAATTAAATTCAATTTAATATAAATTAATATATTTTTTTACAATTCAAAAGAACATATGTGCCCCACAGGAGATGATATTATGAATTTTAACAACTATAAAATACCAAAAGAATATACAGATAAATTTAAAGTTACATCAAGAGATAAAAGAGATTTTAAGAAATTTTGGGATGCTGAATTAATTACATTAAACAAAATGTCCGATTTATCCAAAAATGATATCGAATCAATTCATAATGCTTTAATGTATGCATTTTGGTCTATTAAAGCCAGGAATAAAGAAAAATACACACCAAGAATATATAAAAATAATATTTATATAGATAAAAACTGATAAAGATATAAAGGAGATGATTTTATGGACTATAACATTACCTACAGACAAAAAGATAAAGGATGGCAATTTATAATTTCCTATAAAGATGAAAATGGGAAATGGAAGCAGAAATCAAAACAAGGTTTTAAAACAAAAAAAGAAGCTAAGCCAATAGCAGAAAAGGTTGTACAAGACTTGAAGGTTAATAAGAATCTAAATCAAGAATTGAAAGATTTAACCTTTGAAGAATTTAAAGATATTTATCTGGAGCATTTAAAACTACATATGCAAGAAAATACTATAAGACTATATAAAATGGCTTTCCAATATCTAAAACCTATATACAATATTGAAGTCGAAAAAATAACACCTCTTCATTTGCAAAGGTGTATAGATGACATGATAAGAAATGGACTTGCTTATGGAACTATAAAAACTTATAAGAATAGAATCACAGCAATTTTTAATAGTGCTGTTGATAAATATAATATTATCCCATCATCACCAGCTAACAAACTTGAAATTAAAGTATGTAAAGAACCTAGCAAGAAAAAGGCTTTAACTAAAAATGAGCTTGATGATCTAATCAATAAAACTGAAAATATGAAATATAAAGTTATTTTTTCACTTGCTGGAGCATGTGGTCTTAGAATAGGAGAAATTCTAGGATTAAGATGGAGTAGAATAGACTTTAATAAAGATACTATAACAATAGATATTCAATGGAAAAATCTTAATGAAAATACAGTTGGTTTTGGCGAACTAAAATCAGCCAATTCATATAGAGTTGTACCTTTACCTCCATCTGTAAAAAAACTCTTAATCGAATGGAAAAACCATAACCCTATAGATATAAGCAATAGAGTTATAGTTTATAAATGTATTTCTGGACTAACAGCTCTATTAAGAAACTATACCAAAAAGCTTGGCTATGATTTATCCATCCATGAATTTAGACACACTTATGCAACAACATTAATATCTCGTGGAGTAGACTTTAAAACTGTTGCTAAACTTATGGGGCATGATGTTGAACAAACAATGAAAACTTATTCTCATGTTACTGATGAAATGATGGATAATGCTACTCAATTAATCAACAAAATTTTTTAGCCATTATTTTTGACGATTTTTTGACGAACACATCTATTGAGTAAGTAAAACCACTGATATAGCCATTTACTCAACACTTATCTTATTTTCTCTAGCATAATAGAACAAATACTGTTGAGCAAATCCAGCTAATTCACCAAATTTATCTCTAGCAAATATTCTTATTTTATTTAGAGAAGCATCTTCTGCACCATAGAAAAATATCATTGCTCTCTTTACCCATACATCAACTGGAAAAGCTGAGTACTTTCTCATAGAGAACAGCATTATGCAATCTGCAACCTTTGATCCAACTCCCTTGAAGTTTTGTAGCGCTACATGACACTCATCTGTATTAAGTTTTGATATTCTCTCCAAATCAAAATCATAGCTATTTTCATTTACTTTAGCTATTGTATCAACTATATATTTACTTCTAAAAGACGCGCCTGTCTCCTTTATTTCCTCTTCTGTTGCATCTTTCAATTGTTCTGGAGTTGGAAATGTGTAATAAGTATTTCCTTTATACTCAATTGGCGTTCCCCACTTTTCAGAAATCTTCTTTATAGTTTTCATTATTGAAGGAATACTATTTCTTGCAGAAATTATAAAACTTATTAACAACTCAAAATGTTCTTGGTTTAAAAGTCTTATTCCATAGCCATATTCAACGCTTTTTCCTAATATCTCATCATGAGCTAGGCCAGCCTTAATTTCTGAATAGTCTCTTTTTAAATCAAAATAATCTAACCATATATTATTAAAATCCTCTTCATTAGTATTTAAAATAGTTACTTTATCATCTTCTTGAATAACTTCTATTACTCTTCCATGAGCTACACCTATATAATTTAACTCACCAACTTTTTCCCATCTAAAGCATTGGCCACACTCTAAAATTTGTTTTATATTAAAATTCTTTACTCCATCTAAAATTACTTTATCATTATCAATTACTATATTGTTAACATCCATATATTTCACCTATTTCTCTTATATTTCTCTTATATTTCTTATAATATTCTTCCTCTTAATACAAAAATATTATTCATTATTATAATTTATATTATATATTGTTTAATAATTAATATCAAATAATCTTACTTTATATACGTTTAAGTAGTTTATTACAACTTTTTATTATGATTTACTTATATTCTAGAAACTAAAAGTAAAAAGGTAAGTTGGATATTTATATTCTTCTAGATGTCAAAAAAGAGCTACGTTATACGTAACTCTTCTTACTTCCAAATAATTTTATTGTTATAAAGGCGATTAAGCATGATACTATAGCGGCTAATAGTATTGATATTTTAGCTAAATCTAGAGCCTTATTCATACCTGCAAATGCTATCTCTGAAACAAATATTGACATTGTAAATCCAATTCCTGCAAGCATTCCAACTACTAATAATTCTTTCCACTTAACACCTTTCGGTTTTTCTACTACATTTAACTTTGATAATACTGAAGTAAATAATACTATTCCAACAGGTTTTCCTACAACCAACCCAATTATAATTCCTAATGATAGCGGAATTGTATCTATTGTTACAGAACTTAAATTTAGAACTATAGCAGTATTTGAAAATGCAAATAAAGGTAAAACAATTAAATTTGCATAGGGACTTAAGGAATGTTCAATCTTGGATAAAATACATTCTTCCTTCTCATCTCTTGCTATTGGAATAAGCATGGCTAAAAGAACTCCACTTATTGTTGCATGAACACCACTTTGATATACAAAATACCATAAAAATAATCCTAAAATTATATATGTTGAAACTTTTCTACACTTAAAAAACTTATTTAAAGTAAATAATAAAAACATTATTAATCCTGCAATTATTAAAGGCACCATTCTCACACTTGATGAATAAAACACCCCGATAACTATTATAGACATCAAATCATCTACAACTGCTAATGTTAATAAAAAAATCTTTAACGCTGGGTTTAAGCTCTTCTTAAAAATCATAAAAGCTCCAACTGCAAATGCAATATCCGTTGATATTGGTACACCAACACCACTAGAATAGCTTGTACCTTTATTTATTAAGTAAAATATTATTGCTGGAACCGTAACTCCACCTATTGCTCCTACTATAGGAAAAGATGCTTTTTTTATATTTGACAAATGTCCACTAACTATTTCTTTTTTTATTTCACAACCTACAACCAAGAAAAATATTGCCATTAAGAAATCATTAACAAATGCATGCATTGTTACACCTTTTACAACTTCAGTTTCAAAAAAGTGATGATATTCGTTAACTAAAGACGTATTTGCTATTACTAATGCACATAAAGTTGCTGCTAACAATAATGCACCTGGTAATAGTTCTGATTTAATAACATTTTGTACTGTATCTGCTAGCTTCCATCTCTTTTGTGTAAAATCCATATTTTTAACCTTCTTTACTGTTTTTTCTTAAGTACTTGAACTAGTATATTTAATTTTTATAAATAAGGCAATACCTAGCATTGATGGCTATTTAACAATGATATCTAACCATTTAACTCTTAATACAAACAATAAAACTCCTTAAAAAGTTTTATATACCACTTTAATGTTGATTACATAAACTTAATTGAGATTCAAGATTATTTGTTTATATTCTTTTAAATACTCCATATTTTTCTTTTTATGGATTCTGGTAAGAATATTTAACGTTTTTTCTATTTATATAAACTTTAACAACCACTTTTTTAATTCTAATTATTGATAATTTTCTTAATATTTAAAACCTACAAATTATTTCTATAGCAATTTTAATTATAAAATCCATATTTATGTTATTTTTTTAACTATTTTCTAAAATATTTTTTTATTTTTTTAAATAAAAAACCCTAAATGTGATATATAATTAAAAATCCATCACATTTAGGGTTTATTTTACTTAAAGTTTTCTATTTATTTGATAAGTATTCATGAATTCCTGCTGCTGCTTTTTTACCTGCTCCCATTGCTAATATAACAGTAGCAGCTCCAGTTACAGCATCTCCACCTGCAAATACCCCTTCTCTTGAAGTTAATCCAGTATCTTCAGATGCTACTATACATTTTCTTTTATTTATTTCTAATCCTTTTGTAGTAGATGATATTAAAGGATTTGGCGAAGTTCCAAGAGACATTATTACTGTATCTACATCTAAAATAAATTCAGATTCCCTAATTTCTACTGGTCTTCTTCTTCCTGATTCATCAGGTTCTCCTAACTCCATCCTTACACATTTCATTCCACTTACCCAACCTTTTTCATCACATAATATTTCTGTTGGGTTAGTAAGTACATCGAAAATAACACCTTCTTCTTTAGCATGATGTACTTCTTCAACTCTTGCTGGTAGTTCTGCTTCACTTCTCCTATATACTACATGCACTTCAGCACCTAGTCTTAAGGCTGTTCTTGCTGCATCCATAGCAACATTTCCTCCGCCAACTACAGCAACTTTTTGTCCTGCTCTAATTGGAGTTGAGTATCCATCCTTATATGCTTTCATTAAATTATTTCTTGTTAAGAACTCATTAGCTGAAAATACACCATTTGAATTTTCGCCAGGTATACCCATAAACTTAGGTAATCCTGCACCTGAACCTATAAATACAGCTTCAAATCCCTCATCTTCAAATAATTCGTCTATTGTTATAGTCTTTCCTATAATAACATTAGTTTCAATCTTTACTCCTAATTTTTTAACATTGTCTATTTCTGTCTTAACTACAGTATCTTTAGGTAATCTAAATTCTGGTATTCCATACACTAAAACACCACCAGCTTCATGTAAAGCTTCAAATATTGTAACATCATATCCTAATTTAGCTAAATCACCTGAACATGTTAAACCTGCAGGACCGCTTCCTATAACAGCAACCTTCTTGCCATTCTTAGGTAATGTTTCAGATAAATCTACTTTATTCTCTCTAGACCAGTCTGCCACAAATCTTTCTAACTTACCTATTGCAACAGATTCCCCCTTAATACCAAGAACGCATTGTCCCTCGCATTGGCTTTCTTGAGGACATACTCTTCCACAAACAGCAGGTAATGCTGATGATTCTGCTATAATCTTAGCTGCTTCTTTAAAGTCTCCTAATTTAACTTGTTCTATAAACCTTGGTATTTGAATACTTACTGGACACTTAGAAACACATCTTGGATTTTTACAGTTTAAACATCTTGATGCTTCCTCCATTGCTTCCTCTTTTGTATACCCTAAACAAACCTCTTTAAAGTTTGTAGCTCTTACCTTAGGAGCTTGTTCTGTAATTGGTACTCTCTTCATATTAGGCATATTACTCTTCACCTCCGCAATGTCCACATCCACCATGATGGGTGTCTCCTTCAGCTAACTTTAAAGCTGATCTTCCTTCTTCAGTTTTGTACATGGATTGTCTTCTCATAGCTTCGTCAAAATCTATTAGATGTCCATCAAATTCTGGACCATCAACACATGCAAACTTAACTTCCCCTCCTACAGTAACTCTACATGCACCACACATTCCTGTACCATCTACCATAATTGGATTCATGCTTACTATTGTAGGAATATTTAATTCCTTTGTAAGTAAAGCAACAAACTTCATCATTATCATAGGTCCAATTGCTACTACCAAATCATATTTCTTTCCTTCATTATTAACTAAATCTTTTATTTTATCTGTTACTAATCCTTTAAATCCAGAAGATCCATCATCTGTAGCTATGTATAAATTTCCAGCAACTTGTTCCATCTCTTCCTTTAAAATTACAATATCTTTATTTCTTGCCCCAACTATAACATCTGCTTTAATACCTCTTTCAGATAACCATTTAACCTGTGGGTATACAGGAGCTGTTCCAACTCCACCTGCAACAAATAGGATATTTTTCTTTTTTAATTCATCTAAATCTTCATGCACCATTTCTGACGCTTGTCCTAAAGGACCCACAAAATCCCTAAAGTATTCCCCAACTTCTAACTCTGCCATTTCTTTTGTAGATGCTCCTAATGTTTGAAAAACAATAGTTACTGTCCCCTTATTTGCATCGTAATCACAAATAGTTAATGGAATTCTTTCTCCCTTTTCATCTATCTTAACAATTACAAATTGTCCTGGATGAGCAGATTTAGCAACTCTTGGTGCTTCAACATCCATAAGATAAATATTTTCTGTCAATAATCTCTTGTTAGTGATTTTAAACACTTTCATCCCCCCATGCTTTTGCTTATTTGGTATTTTATAGTATATTATACAATAATACCTTCCACTTTATCAATAAATTAACAAAAGAGACTGTACCTAAAAATATATTTTGATACAATCTCTTAATTTCTAATGATTATTTATTCTTTTTATTTTTAGTTAATTTCATTGCTCCTAAAGCTGTGATTACAGTTAATCCAAGTGCTCCAAGTAAAGACACATCCCCTGTTTGTACTGGTGAACTTGGTTTATCAGTACTTGTACTGTTATCCTTATCTGTATTATCCGTATCTGGCTTTGTTGTTTCTTCTTCATCAGGAGTTTCATTCACAACTTTAATTCTAGCTTTTAAACTTTGTCCTACAGCATTGTTTGTGTTTACTTTTAATATTACTTTACCATCTTTTGAAGTTACATTTATATTATCATCAGTAGATACAACCTCTTTTAATTCTTCGTCTAATTCAACAACTATCTCTCCTTTATTCTCCATAGTTGGATCTGATACTGATATATCTAAAATTTCATTATCCTTTTGCATTATAACTGAAGCTTTTTTATTTACCTTAACCCCATTAACCTCAACTTCTTTATCATTCCAGAAGTTAGCTGCAAATATTCCTTTTTTGTTTTCCTTTACTGCTTGAACATCTTCGTTATTTGCAACAACTTCAATCTCTGAGTTCTTTGCATACTTTTCAGTATCTTCTTTGCTTATGTTTGGAAGTAATACATATTCATAAGTATCTGCTTCTGGATTTACTCCATGGTCTTTCCACATAGTAAAGAAGGTATTAGTAACTTTATTACCTGATTGTCCATTATTTATTTCTTTCCAACTTCCTGTTCTTGTATCTCTCTTAACATTTAATTCTGTTTTACTTGGGAAGTAATATCCAATGCTTGACTCATCATTTTCACCTTGTAAATAAGCCCACTTAGCATCTACTTTTGTATCTTGATCAATAGTATTTGTTATGTCTTGACCATTTACATAGATCTTATCATTTTCTTTATTTATTAATCTATTTTCAACAATAGTTTCAACACCACTATCCTTTGTGCTTGTAACTCCAGCTCCAAGTGCAACTATTTCACTATCAAACATAAAGTAAGATTTCTTAGCTTCTAGATCCATACCTAATTCTTTGCTTGGATCTTTTCTCTTATTATCTAAGTACATTCCACTTACACCATATTCACCAAGATTTGCTCCTCCTACCCATGATTGAGTTGAAGTTTGAGCTTGTCCGGGTCCATAACTAGTTCCTGTTACGTTTTCAAAAATATTCTTTGTATCAACAGTTGTTCCTGCTAATCTCTTAGAGTCTACTGTTGGCCAGAAGTCTTTTGAATATTGCTCAATATCTCCATTATATAAATATGTCATACCATCTGATGTGTGATATCCCTTTAAATTTTCTCCATTTAAAGACTCATAATTAGCAACTCTCTTCGAGTACATACTTAAACCAAATACATATCCAGGTCTTCTATGAACTACTCTATCCATATTAGGGAATATATAATTTCCAATTAGTTCCCCTCTAGCATCAACAGTATCATCTTTCATTAACGCCTTTGCTTGTACTGTAAATTGAAGATTTGTTGAAGTTCCTATAATATCTCTCTTATCATTTGATTCAATCCATTGTTTTATCATAGATTTATATCTATTTTTATACTCCTCTGGAGCTGACTCTGTATAGAACGCTAAGATTCTTCTCATTACTCCAAATCCATGTCCATAATCTCTTTCATTTGCTCTAGAAATAGCTCTTCCGCTTACCATATTCATCATTACACCTTTATAAATAAGTGGTTCAAATGAATCTAATATAACTTGATAAATTGTATTTAATTTTTCTTCATCAATTGCCCATGGGGTATCATTTAATACGTGAGCCATTTCACCTACTCCACCTATTAAAACTGCTCCATATGAACCTGCATAAGGAATATTTCCATGTTCAATCCATGATCCATCCTTATAATATCCATCAATTTTTTTGCCTTCTTCTTCAATTATTTCTTCTACATATTTAAATAATGGATCTAATTTGCTTATAGCAAACTTTATTCTATCTTCATTTTTTGAAAGTAATCCACTATATATTATTACCTTACACATATCTGATCTGTTAGCACCAACTGAATCATATCTTCCTTGAGTATGTTTAGTTGGATCTTTAACATATATGTCCATAATATCAGTGTACTGTATTATTTCTAAGTCAGTAAATTCATTTCTTAATAAAATTAATATACTATTTAACTTTTGAGGTGCTCCAACTTCCCAATCCCACCAGTTATTATAGAATTTTTCACCATCATATCTATTTATTATTAACCATTCTAATCCATCTTTGATATCCTTTAATAGGTCTTTATTTCCTTTTAATTCTGAACCATTTATTACATACGCTACTGCCATATCATAAAGTCTATTGTATTGAGTCGTTACATGGGCTGAATTAGTTGTACTTGTAGTATCATCCCATAGTCCCTTTCTATCCCTTGACTTGTTCATTGCATTCCAATACTTCTTACCGTTTGCTACTTGTGTATTTATTGTATCCACAGTTTGTTTATCATTTAAATCTATAATAGAATTTGGAACCATAGTTTCAAAAATACTATCTAAAACTTTGTTATACTCCTTACTCTTATCTTCTCCTACTTTAACTGTGAATGAACCTAATTCCTTTCCACTTTCGCTTATAGCTTTAACTAAAGCACTACCTATAGCTTCTGCATATAATACTCCATCTTTAACCTTAACTATTTTTTCATCATTAGATACTAAAGAGAACTTTTCTTGTGAATGTGAAGGATATAATGTTCCCTTTGGTCTATATAGCGCTCCAATTCCCATATTAACTAAACTACTATTAAACTCAATTTTTTCAAGTTTAGCACTCTCACTACTTATATTTAAGCTATCAACAGCAAATTTTCCCTGTGCACCTTTACTAGTTGAGCTAACATTACCAAAACCAAATATTATTTTCATTTTAATAGCATCTCTCTTAGTAGTTCCTAGAGTTGCTTCATATTCTGTCCAATCATTTGTCCCACTTAATTTATGAACATCTTTTCTTTCAACAACAGCGTTCGAACTATTATAGTATTCTACTCTTATAGCTAATGGCTCTGCTGAAGTTATTCCTTCTGTTTTAATCTTAGCCTTCATTTTATATGATACATTAGGTGAAATATTCACATATGAATCTGGTTGAAAAAATCCAACTGAATTGTTACAAGTAACTTCTACATATTTTCCACCAACACTTTGTTCATATTCAATAACTCTTCCATAAGGAGTATTAGTCCCAGTAGCAGATGCCCCTGACCACTTTCTTAACTGCCAAGTACTTGGTCTTACTGAACCTTCCCACCATGTTTTAAAGTTAATATCAGTTTCAATTTTTGTTTCACTATAATTTTCATCTAATAATGTTAAACCTTCTCTCTCTTCACCTTTTAATACTTTACTTTCAACTCTTTGTTGTGTAAAAGCATTAGCTCTAATTAAATTTCCACTACTACCAACTACGACATTTGTGATACAAGCAACAGTAAGTGCCTTAACAATAATCATTTGAATTTTTTTCTTATTCATACTACTATTCACTCCTAACAATATTTCTGATATTTTATATAGCAAGTCGTATGCCAAACTTATTAACTCATCCCAAAGTATTGTATAAAGCCATTTTATTCCTTGTATTGTGGTACCAGTTTAGTAATATACATGCAACTTCTTATTACACTTATAAAAAAAGGTACAACAAACTTAATTTGCTGTACCTTTTTTAATGACACTGAAAACCTTTTTACTCAGAAACTTATGACTAACTATATATTTAAATATAACACTTACTATTTTATAATGAAGCTATTAATGATTTACAATAATCGGTAATACCTTCAGTCCCCCTATTCTTAAATACCTTATTTAAATCACTACCTATTCCAAAACAATCAGCACCTGCATCTAGCCATTCCTTAAAGTTCTCATCACTAACTCCACCAGTTGGCATTATATCTATATCTGTATATATTGATTTCGCAGCCTTTATAAATCCTTTTCCTACAACATTTCCCGGAAATACTTTAACAAATCTTACTCCCATTAAATATACTTTATTTAACTCTGACATTGTCATTACCCCAGGAATAACAGGAATGTTTAAATATTGCCCACCTTTAATTATTTCTTCATCTAAACAAGGGGATACAATAAAATCTGCATTTTTATCAACACACTCTATAAGTTGTTCCTTTGTTAATACTGTACCAGCTCCTACAAGTATCTTATTATTAATTTGCTTTAACTCATTAATTAGTTCTGCTCCATTTGGAACACTCATAGTAACCTCTATTACCTTTATTCCACCTTTAATAGCAGCTAGACTAATCTCCTTTGCTTCCTCATAAGTATTAGTTCTAATAACTGCAACTGCTTTATCCTCTTTTAGCAAACTATATATATCTTTACTCATACTAATTACCTCTCAATCTTTTTAGATTTACCTAAATGAACTAATACATCTTCATAATAAGGTAATCCTTCATTATCGCCTTCTACTCCGACAACAATTGACCCAACAGCATTAGCAAACTCTACGGATTCTTTTAATTCTTTCCCATTTAAAGTTGCTGTTAAAAATCCTGCAGCAAAACCATCCCCTGCACCAACAGTATCTATTAAGGCTCTTGGTTTGATTCCAGGTACATCATAAATATTCTTTCCATCCGATCCTGTAGCACCCTTTGCTCCCCTTTTTACAACAACAGTTTTTATACCATAATTGTTATGGAATTCTTTTATCCCCTTTTCAATATTACTATGTCCTAATAAAACTTCTACCTCTTCATCACCAACTAATAAGATATCTACGTTAGGTAATATCTTATTTATAAATTCTCTCGCTTCCTCTTTAGTCCACATTTTTAATCTTATGTTAGGGTCAAAAGAAATTATCATATTATTTCTCTTTGCTATTTCTATTGCATCTAAAATAATAGCTCTATTATGTTCATTTATTGAAGGTAGAACACCTGTTATGTGTAACACCTTAGAATTCTTAAAATAGTCCTCATTTACATCATTCATGTTCAAAGTTTCTGTTGGGGAGTTGGATCTATAATAAAAGGATCTACTTGCTCCATCTGATAAAACCTCTCTAAAGTAAACAGAAGTATTATATCCATCTACTTGTTTAACTTCAGAAACATCAATACCTTCACCTCTTGCAGTTTTTAGTATATATTTCCCAAAATCATCATTTCCAAGTCTACTTATCCAACCTACCTTTAGTCCTAGTCTTGCACATCCTATTGCCACATTTAATTCAGCTCCACCAACTTTTCTTTCAAAAGTATTTGAAAACAAAATTGGTCCCTTCTTTTCTGGACACATAGCAATCATTGCATCACCAATGGTAATTACATCTAACAACTAACTCCCCCCTCTAATTCTGTTTAAGCCTTATCAAGAAATAAACTCGATAAGGCTATTAAAACTGTATTATTACTATCTATCTAACTAACCAACCGCCATCAACTGCTAATATATGACCATTAACATAATCTGATGCTTTACTTGATAAGAATACTATTGCTCCCATTAAATCAAATGGGTCTGCCCATCTTTCTGCTGGAATTCTTCCTAATATTTCTGCATTTCTCTTTTCATCTGCTCTAATTGGTGCTGTATTTGCAGTCTTTATATATCCAGGTGCTATTGCATTTATTTGAATATTTTTACAAGCTAATTCATTAGCAAATGCCTTTGTTATACCAGCAACCCCATGCTTACTTGCAGTATAAGGTGGTACAAACTTTCCACCTTGGAATGAAAGCATTGAAGCAACATTTACTATCTTTCCTCCACCTTGCTTTTCCATTATTCTAGCAACATCTTGGCTTAAGAAATAAACTGCATTTAAGTTTATATCCATAACTGCATTCCAGTCTTCTTCCTTATATTCTAAAAGTGGTGTTCTTCTTATAGTTCCTGCATTGTTTATTAATACATCTATCTTTCCATATTCATTCATTGCAGCTTCAACTACTTTTGCTCTATCTTCCTTTTTAGTTAAATCACCTTGTACAAATACAACTTTTTTACCTTCTTTTTCAATTAATTCTCTAGTCTCATCCCAGTTGTTATCGTAAGTTGGTATAACTAAATCTGCTCCTGCTTTTGCTAAAGCAACAGCATAAGCTTGTCCAAGCCCAGTATTACCACCAGTAACTATTGCAACCTTTCCATCTAATCTAAAAAAGTTCATTGAAAAATTATCTAATACATTTGACATATCTTTATTCCTCCAAATTACTTTAACAACTTACTATCAACTGGTTGTAAGTCACCATAGTTTTTATTTTCTCCACACATTCCCCAAATGAAAGTGTAATTGCTAGTACCTGTTCCTGAATGAATTGACCAGTTTGGAGATATAGTCGCTTGTTCATTAGACATTACAATATGTCTAGTTTCATCTGGCTTTCCTACTAAGTGGAACACTCTTGTGTTTTCATCCATATTGAAGTAGAAGTAAACTTCCATTCTTCTTGGATGTAAATGAACAGGCATTGTATTCCATCCACTTCCTTCTTCAAGTACAGTCATTCCCATAAGAAGTTGACAACTTTCACATACACTTGGATCTACATATTTATAAATTGTTCTCTTATTCATTTCTTTATCTGAACCCATCTTAGTTGGGTTAGCATCTTTAAATGCCACCTTAACTGTTGGATATTCTTTATGTGCTGATGCACTATTCATATAGAACTTAGCTGGATTTTCTTTATCTTTGCTAGTGAAAGCTATTTCTTTAGTTCCTTTTCCGATATACATTCCATCATATTGAACCATTTCATGTTCAACACCATCTAAAATAATTGTTCCTTCTCCACCAATATTTATTACAGCCATTTCTCTGTTTTGTAAAAAGAAATCGCTTCCTATTTCATCTGAAATATTAATTTCAACCTTTGCATCTAATGGCTTAGCACCTAAAACCATAATTCTATCATCATTACAATATGTAACTGTTAACCCATTATCTACGAAGATTTCCTCTATTAAATATTTCTTTCTTAATTCATCTGTACTTAAAGTTTTTAATTCATCTGGACCTACTGAATATCTTATATCCATTTTTATTCCTCCTTAGATTTTTATTATCTATACAAATTAATAAAGCAAGTTTCATGCCAGAATAATAATGACTATTACATTGGCAATATAACTTGCTTTAAACCCACTTTATTTTTTAATTAATGACACTTACTTATTATTTTATGACACTGTCATATCTATATGTTTTTTAATATGCTAATACTTCTACACTATATTTATTGTCATTTTCTTTAATAACTGCAACTCTTCCATATACTCTATGTCCATTTACAATATAAAGCTTTCTTCCCTTTGGATCTTCTCTATGAACAAGTAATACAGTATATTTATCATTATTTATTTCTATAGATATAGCTTCAACTATATCACTATCCATCTTCTTCCCTTGCCAGTCATAAACATCTATATATTTTATAGTGGCTTCTTTATTAGCTTCTAAAGTTTTTCCATACATAACTGTATTAATAAAAGTATTTCCTTTACTATTCACTGAAAATACTGCTCTAGTACTCTTATATTTTTGGTTATAATCCTTTGAAACAATAGTATCTTCTAAAGAAAAACCTCCATCAACATTTAAAGTATTAACAAAGAAATTTATTTTATCCCCAGAATACTTTAATATATTGTTACTAAGTTGTTGAAGTTGTGAATTATTAAAGTTATAAAATTGACTATACTTATTCTCTTCATTAGTAAAAAATTCATCACTTACTACCCAAATATTAGGCTTAATAAATACTACTTTTCTATTAACTACAGTTGGTTTATCACTATTTATATACCCAAGATGACCACCTTCTACAAAATCGCTACCTTCCTTGAATTTATATAAACCTTTTATTGGTGATGCTACTGAACTATTACTCCAAGAGCTTGTACACACTGTAAAGTCTTCATCATTTATAATATTAGTATTATGGCTCTTTGGTCTCTTTAATTCTATTCTCTCTGGTTTTGACGGAGAATAAGAAAATCTACCTGAGTCGACTAATATATCTTCCCCCATACAAGTTACTTCAAGATGTAAAGTATCACTATGCCCATGCCCACTTCCTAAAAATCCACATTTGAACATGCTATAAGATGAGCTTTCATTAAATCCAGTTCTCATAAAATATAGTCCTGTATCTTCAAAAGCTTTTGATACTTCACTAAGTTCTTCTTTAACTAACGATTCAAATACCTCTATGCCTTTATAACCATATGTTAGTAAGGTATTTAAATCTATACTCTCATTACCATAATTTTTTAATATACCGTCTTTAAAAATAATAGCTCCAAAGTTCATTAAATCTCTTAAATCTTCTTCATCACTATCTCCATAATTGCTTTGACAGTGATTTGGCTTCATTGTATAAAGCGTTGCATAAAGCATGTCTTTAACTTTATTCTTTATAAAATCAGATACTGTAATATTATTTTTTTCAGCTAAGGTTATGAACTCTAGGAAACATTTAAGCATTTCATTATGATACTGAAAAGATTGTTCCCAATGTAGGCCATCTTCAATTACTTGTAAACCTATAGCATCTTCTAGTGTTTTTATAGTTTCTTCTTTATATAATTGTGACACCTTTAACTCTGGGAAAAATACTTCAGCAATAAAGGCTCCTTGTTGCTCTAGAATTACCCAATTACTTAATATTCTTTCATATTTATTGTTTTCATGAAGATAATCTAAATGCTCACTTATAGAAACTAATACTTCACTTAATAAATCTTCATCAATTTCCCTATTTGAAAACATTACTTCTAATGATTTAACCCAGTTTTTTATTCTTATACCACTTTCGATTGTTCTCCACGTTGTATTCTTTAGCTTTTCTATATCTCTGTTATTTTCTATCCAATCTTTCAATAAGTACTCAACTGTAGAAAGATATTTTTTATCACCAGTGAACAAATACGCTTCTGTTAAACACGTGAAAAATCTATGTCTACTTAGCATAAATGTCCATTCATTATCATTGTATGGATTTAACCCCCAATCAATTTCATCTTCAAACTTTACAGTATCACTACACCTTTCCATTTCCCATGGCAATGTAAATCTGAATTCTTTCCTAGTAACCTCATCAGCTATATCAATAGTTTTCTTTAAAGCTAAATCAAGATTTTTCTTTGCATATGATACTAGCTCTTTTTCATTATCTATAAATCCCTTTACTGAATTTCTATTAATGAAATATTTCTTCAACTCTTTTTTAGCTAATTCAATATTATTATTTTCATAAAACTCTCTTACCTTTTCTAAGCCTTCATAACTTAAATCTAATACTTCGAAAATCTTCATATTACCAATATAATCTCCAATCCTCTTTGTATAATCTCATTAACGCTTCCATGAAGAAATAGTCTCCCCAAAGATTACACTCATCTATTCCCTTGTTATGTTGCCATGAATATACTCCATGCATTAAAATTCCATCTGAATCTTCATTTACAGTAGTATAATTATTAATTAAATTTCTAAGCATTTCGTGCGCTGCCTTATTATATATATCTTTATTATTGTAATCTTCATCAAATTTATTTCTTTCAAAAATACCACAAGCAGTTATAACAGCTGATGATGAATCTCTAGATTCCCCATCTTTTTCTGTAAAAATTAAATCCCAATATGGAATTAAGTCTTCAGGCAATCTATTTAAATAGTAGTTTGTAACTGCTTCAAAAACTTCTTTAGAATTTTCATTCTTATTATATCTATAATTAAGTGGCATTCCTAAAATCGCCCATGCCTGTCCTCTTGCCCAACAAGAATCATTTTTAAAGCCTTGATGAGTTACTCCTTTAGTTGGTTCTCCTGTTTCTTTATCAAAATAATAAGTATGATATGTAGATGAATCTTTTCTTATAACATTGTTTATTGCAGTATTAAAATGATTGTTAGCTACATTAAGATATGATTGATCTTCAGTCTCTTCATATGCCCAATATAGTAATGGTAAATTTAAAAAGCAATCTATTATTAATCTATACTCAGACTCATCTCCTAGGTTACCCCACGCTTGAATAAATTTACCCTTTTCTTGATATCTTCCTTTTAATTTATTAGCAGCTTTAAGTCCTAGCTCCCTTGCTTTTTCACTTCCTGTTATCCTGTAATCTGCTACTGCAGAAAGAGAGTATAAAAATCCAAGATCATGATGATTTAAAACAAAATCATTATTATAACGTTCTTCAAAATTTTCTGTATGAATTTGTGCTACCTTCTTATACTTGTCATCTCCTGTATACTCATAAGCTAACCAAAGCATTCCTGTCCAAAATCCATTTGTCCAGTCATCATTGTCCTTTACTCTATATTTAAGATTAGTCGTGCATGCACTTGGAAACTTATTTGTATACTTTTCTAAGTTCTCATCTATATTTTTTATGACTATGTCTAATCCTCGTTTTATTTCTTCCTTAGTCAAAAATTCTTTTTTTTCTAACCCATCTCTATCTTTTATATCTTCTACTACTAAATCCCTAAACAAAATATATACCTCATCTCTTTAATCTATTTTTGTATAAAAAAGGGGAAACCTAACAGTTCCCCCTAATAATTAAAAGCTTGCCTTCTTTAAAAATTCGTCTAACAGTACATCAGCTTCATCTGGCACCATTCTAGCTGTTAATTTAACTCCCCTATTCATTAATTCCTTAAATGCATCGTATTCTTCCTTAGTAATACTTATAGATTTCTTTATTTGAACAGTTTCATCTCTTTTAGCCATATTACCAACGTTTATCTCTTTGATTTCTAAACCTTTCTCCATTAAATCTAATGCATCTATTGGGTTCTTAAGTACCATTAATACTTTTTGTGCTGCATATTTATCAGCCAAAATATTTGTTGCTGCCTTTTCTTTTGAAATTATTGATGTAGCTATTCCAGGAGGCGCAACCATTCTTAATATTCCCTTTTGCATTTCATCTGCTGCTACTTCATCATTTGCAACCATTATTCTTGAAACTCCTAGTCCTGTTGACCATCTAGTTGCTACTTGTCCATGTATTAATCTATCATCTATTCTAATATGAATTATTCCCTTCATTGCTATTACCTCCATTAATTAAACGAATTTCTTTTATTTATTATGCAAATATTTTTAAGTTAAATAGTACTATACCTAATATCATAAGAATGAATATTGCCTTAGTTGAAGTCATATTCTTTCTTCCTAATAGCCAGTAAGTAAATGCTACTATTGCAACTGGTGCTAAACCTGGCATAATTCTATCAGCAATATCTTGTAGCTTAAATACTACATCACCATTTTGCCATTCAAATGCAAACTTAGCATTAATAACACTTGGCACTAATGCACCAACAACTGTAATACCTAAAATATTAGCTGCTTCTGTAATATTCTTTAGCATACCTCCAATTGAACCAACTAATTTAGTTCCTTGTTCATAACCAATTTTCATAAACTTCTTCATACAGAACAGTCTTAAGAAGTTAAATGCTATCCATAAAAAGATACCAATAGGATTACCTTCTAAAGCCATGTAAGCTGCAATTGATCCGATTACAGTATTAGGTAAAACTGTGAATAATGTATCACCAACACCAGCTAAAGGTCCCATTAAACCAGTTTTTATAGCAGTTACTGCTTCTCTTGCGCTCTTACCCTCTTCTTCTAAAGCTAATGCAGCTCCTACTATTAGTGAACCAGTTGTTGCATTTGTATTGAAGAATTGAACATTGTTTTCTACCGCTTCTTGTAAACCTTCTTTATCATCACTATATATTTCTTCAAGAGCAGGTAACATTGCGTACCCGAAACCTAACCCTTGCATTGTTTCATAATTCCAACATGTATGAACTCCAAATAACCATCTTTTAAAGACTCTGTCCATCGTTTTTTTAGATACTTTTTTACTCATCTTCGTCATCTCCTCCACCAACTATTGAAACTGTTCCTTCTTGTCTTCTTTCATAAGTCATTAATGCTAAAGCTAAACCTACGAAAGATATTCCTAACATTGGTACTCCTAAATATGCTGCTAAAGCAAATCCAATTAAAAGGTAAGCAACATATTTCTTAATTGATAAATACTTAAGTAATATAGCAATCCCTAGTGCTGGTACTATTTGACCTGCAGTTTTTAATCCACCCATTAACCATAATGGCATGTTATCTACAATACCTTGAACAAATGCTGTTCCTAGTGATAGTCCAAGTACTACTGGAACTGCTCTTGATAGAGCCCATGGTAATAATCCTAATAAGTTCATTTTTTCCATTAACTTATAGTCACCTAATTTAGCAGCTTTATCAGCTTTTTGTTGAATAAATGTATTTAAAAATCTTGCTAAAACATCTAATTGAGTAAGTAATAATGCTATTGGAATACCTAGTGAAATACCAAATTCAGGATCTTGACCTGACATTATTGCAAATGCAGCTCCTAAAACTGCTCCACTTGTATAATCTGGAATTACTGCTCCACCGAAGTTTGCAACTCCAAGAGACATTAAGTTAAGTGTACCACCTACAAATAATCCTGTTTGCATATCTCCTAGTAATAAACCTGCTATACCACCTGCTACAGTTGGTTTAGCTAAACCAAAACATGTGTTTAACCCATCATACTGTGCAATAACTATAAAAGCCGTTACTGCAATAATTTGCCATAATTGTACTTCCATTTAAAATTCCTCCTATTCATCCTCTGAATCATTATTATTTAATATAATTCCTTTTTTTATTGAATCTTTTCCAGATTCAATTATCTGAAGAATTACTTCATCTAACTTAGATGTTTCATTCATAACAGCCTCAATTACCATAGGCAAGTTTACCCCAGAAATTAATTTAATCTTTTCATCTTTACTTGCCTCCATTAGTACTCTATTAAATGGCGATCCACCAAATAAATCTGCAAGAACTAATATTTCATCACTATCTTTTTTTAATTCATCTATCTTATTTTTTAAGCTCTGATAAAAAAAATCTATACCATCTTCATCTAGCCCTAAATATTCAACAGATGAACTTTGTCCTAATATCATTTCAAGTGCATCTTTAAATCCTTTACATAAGTTACTGTGACTAACTACCAAAACCTTATACATCAATCCCACCTCCTTGTCTATTATTACTAGCAATATCCATGCCAATTTTTTTACACACAAAAAAGCAGAAGATATATTTTTTCACACCTTCTGCTTCTATCCTTTATTTAAGCCATTTAGTCTTCATTATCTAAAGTTCTTGTCCTAACTATTCTAAAATTAATTATATCGTGTATAATGACAATTTCAGCTAAAGATAATGACACCCTGTACTCTTTTAGTACATCTCTAAAAATTTCTTCTGACAATTCTATGAAATCACTATGACACTGTTTAAATTTTTCTTCATCTGGATGTGACGTTATATTTTCTCTTAAAACTAATCTTTCAATTAGCATACTTATATGAATGAATAAAGCTAATTTTAAATCCCCTTCAAACTTCTTATTTAAACTTATCTCATAGTTATTAATTATCTTATCTACCTCATCCACTATTTTATCAGGGTTTAATATGGTTAATTGATTCAGTATATTTTGTAGGGAAAAGAATTTTATAATATCATTTTTTATTTCATCTATATTTTTCTTCTTTACCACTCCATCTAATACCTCTTCAATTACCCCCTCTGAGCCTGAACTTATAAGATTCTGTAATTCAATAACCTTAATTCCTTCAACTTCTAGTTGAGTTGTAGATATTATAAGCCTTACATCATATCCTATATTCTCGAAATCATCTTTACTATTGTTTACCACACTATTATAATCCTTGGCAATTATTTCTATATCAGCTTCTCCTATACACTTAGTTAAAATTCCTCTAAGCTTTTCTGCTGTTCCTATTCCAGATATACAAGTAACAACTATTGCCCTCTTCTTCTTTGGTGCTTTATAAAATCTATATTCAGTTTTATTGTTATCAGAGCATTTTTTTACTATATCTTCTATATTCTCATTGTTTATAATCCTATTTGCTACATCTAAAGCTAACCTAGTTGATATATTATTTATTACACCAACATGTCCATTAACCACATTCCTCAATTCATCATAAATCTCATTTAGTGAACCCATATCCACTAACACTATTGTTCCACTATCAGTATTAACGTTTGCTAAGTATTCTTTTATTCTTTTTACTACTGTCATAGTACTTACATCTATTGGCATATCAAAAGGTTCAAATATAAAATCTTCAAAGAATGTATTTGCTACAGAGGTAATACTGCTTGCTGTAGAATATCCATGAGCTACTATGATAGCATTACATCTATTTTTATCTAATGATACTAACTTATTAAAATATAGTGTCAGAAATATCTTTAAAATATCACAACATTCATAGTCTAGTGTTCCTTCAATAATTTCCACTATCTTATTAGCAATTAAATAACTTTTTGATAGCTTCTTTTTAAGAGTTTTAAGTTGAAGTTTATAATCAGAAGCTAATGATTTATCCTCATTACATATATTCTTAAATACTATTAAAGCATAAGTTATTAATTTAGAACTATTCCCATATACCTTAACACCATACCCCTGCTGTAATGACACTAATGCATTATCAACTACACTAGAAATTAGCTTATAAGTAAGTATATCTTTTTCTATATGGCCATTATTAAATATCATCTCATTAAAAATTTTATTTAAACTACCGATAGAAAGTTTTTTAAATTTTTCTTCATTTATTACAGAAGCATTTAAATTATTTATTATTTTTAATATAGCTTGTATTTCTTCTTTTATTAAAGTACTTTCATTATTAGTTAAATATTGAACTGAATTTTCCTCAGCTTTCTCCCTACATATCTTCATATTTTCATAACAAAATATATTTTTGATATTTGTTTTATTTTTAAATTCTCTTGGCAAATCTTTTATATTAATTTCTATAACTTCTGATTCTAAGTTATTTCTATATGCGTTAGCACAACTACTTATTATAATATTTTTTAGAAGCCCTATATTACCACTTCCATTTATAGATATTAATGAATTAATTACATTTCTACTAATAATTAAATCTCTACCAATCTCCTTTGCCTCATTTAAATAAAAGTTATGAATCATACTTAACCTTTCAGATACACTTCTTTTATCAAGACTTGGTATTTCGACAAATATAGGAATTCTTCTTTTAAATGTATCGAGTAAAACCTCATCTAAATTCTCAGTAGTTGCAAATATAAATCTTACCTTAGCACTTCTCCACCTATTAGTTTCACCTATTCTTCTATATCTACCTTGATCCAAAAATAAAAACAACTTCTCTTGCCCCTCTGGTGAAAGTCTATGTACTTCATCTAAAAATAAATATCCACCATCAGCTGCTTCAATTAACCCAATTGTATCTTTTTCGGCACCTGTAAAAGCACCTTTTTTATATCCAAAAAGATTTGCTGATAATAGTTCAGGGTTATTTGCATAATCAGCACAGTTAAACGTAACAAAAGGTGCTGATTCATCTATAACCTTCTTGTGAATTGCATATTCATAAATTAAACTCGCCATAAAGCTTTTCCCTACACCACTCTTCCCAGTAAGAGTTATTGGTAAGCCCTTATTAGGATATACTGCTGCAGCCTTACATTGTTCAACTGCTTCTTTAAGGCTCCCATTGTACCCAATTAATTTAGTAAATGGATCATCAGTTTTATCTTTTTTATCTTCATTTTTAACCTTAACTAAATTACTATGTAAAAAATAAACTGGCCTAGTATTTATTTTTATAGCATGTCCCTCTCTACATAATTCATTCAAATATTGACTTACAACATTTCTCTGAACTCCAAGTATTTCAGATATTTCTTTTGCAGTCACTCCCTTCTCTCCATTTTCAATAGCTTTCTCATTTAGTTCCTCTAAATTCATATGTACTTTTTCTTTTATTCTCATAATTGACCCCCATTTGTAAACATTATCACTTATAAAATGCATTATATCACTTTTCTAATTTTTGTATAGTGTAATATTTATAAACTTTTTTTAATTTATTTGTCATAAAATTTATGACACTAAGTTGGCATAATAATTGCTTTATAAATATATTTAGGAGATGATTTTATGGATAAAGCACAAAAATGGAAATATGAATTAGAAGCAAATAATATTATAAAAATTTTGAAAGATAAATATTATAATGCAATTTATTGTTCAGACTTAAATAATGCAAAGGAAAAAATCTTAGAAATGATTCCTGAGGGTTCTTCTATAGCCTTAGGCGGCTCTGTAACCCTAAATCAATTAAATATAATAGATACCTTTAGAGGCGATAATTACAAACTATTTGATAGATATAAGAATGTTCCTTTCACAGAAACAGTAGAGATAATGCGACAATCTCTTCTAGCAGATTACCTTATTACAAGTGTAAACGCCATAACAAAAAACGGTGAACTCATGGTTACAGACTCTACTGGTAATAGAGCAGCATCTATGATATTTGGTCCTCGTAAGGTAATTATAGTAATAGGCGTAAATAAAATTGTTGAAGACTTAGAAGAAGGCTATAGTAGGATTAAGGAGGTTGCAATTTTAAATACAAAAAGAATTAATCACAAAACTCCTTGCAGTATTACAGGTTCATGTAACAACTGTGATGTAAAGGATAGAATTTGTAACTTTACCTCCATCATTCATAATGGAAGAAAGTTTGAAGATAGATATACAATACTGGTTGTCCCAGAAATTTTAGGTTATTAAACTAGGAGGTTTTTATATAATGAGTAAATTTGAAATTAAAGAAGATTTCTATTTAAACAATGAAAAAATAAAAATTATTTCTGGAGCTGTCCACTACTTTAGAATAGTTCCTGAATATTGGAGAGATAGGTTAGAAAAATTAAAGTCTATAGGTTGTAACTGCGTTGAAACTTATATACCTTGGAACTATCATGAAGTAAAGCAAGGTAAGTTTAATTTCTCTGGTAATAGAGACTTTGTTAAATTCATAAAAATAGCTGAAGAACTTGGACTATATGTTATTTTAAGACCAACTCCATACATTTGTGCTGAATGGGAATTTGGAGGTTTACCAGCATGGCTTCTTAAAGATGATTCAATGAGGGTAAGAAGTACTTATCCAGGATTTTTAAATGCTGTTGATTCATACTTTACTCAATTATTCAAACATATTGTACCATTACAAATAACAAATGGTGGCCCAATTATAATGATGCAAGTTGAAAATGAGTATGGTTCTTTTGGCAATGATAAAAAATATCTAACTGCAATAAAGGATTTAATGATAAAGCACGGAGCTACTGTTCCTCTGTTTACTTCTGATGGAGGATGGAGAGAAGTTTTAGATGCAGGAACAATTGAAGGTGTATTCCCAACAGCTAACTTTGGTTCAAGATCTAAAGAACAAATAGGCAACCTTAAAGAATTCATGAAAGATAACAATATTGAAGGGCCTCTTATGTGTATGGAATTCTGGATAGGCTGGTTTAATAATTGGGGCGGAGAATTCAAGAGAAGAGATGCTGATGATGCAGCAAAAGAACTTAGTGATATGCTAGAAGAAGGTCATGTAAATATCTATATGTTCCACGGAGGGACTAACTTTGGATTCTACAATGGATGCAGCTACCATAACGGACAAGATCCCCAAACAACTACATATGACTATGATGCTCCTCTTAATGAATGGGGAAATCCATCAGATAAATATCAAGCTTTCAAGAAAGTAATCTCAGAATATACTAAGATACCAGAAATAAAACTATCAACTGATATAAAATTTAAAAACTATGGTTCTATAAAACTTTCAAATAAAGTTTCATTATTTAGTACCCTTGATAAAATTGCTAAACCAATACATAATGATATTACATTAAATATGGAAAAACTTAATCAAAACTTTGGATATATTTTATATAGAGCAAACATAGGAAAAAAACGTACATTTGAAAAAGCTAAACTTGCTGACTGTGATGATAGAGCTCAAGTATTTATAAACGAAAAACATGTAGTTACTCAATACAAAGAAACTATGGGAGAAAATATTCCACTAACGTTGGATAAAGAAGATAATAACATAATAGATATCTTGGTAGAAAACTTAGGAAGAATCAACTATGGTGCAAGCCTTGTAAGTCCTAAACAACGTAAGGGAATTAAAGGTGGGGTAATGCTTGACATACATTTCCATTCTGGATGGGATCACTATTCATTAGAATTAGATAATATAGATGATGTAGATTTCTCTGGTGAATATAAAGAAAATACACCTGCATTTTATGAATATACCTTTAACGTTAAAGAAAAAGGGGATACATTTATTCATCTACCTAACTTTGGTAAAGGATCTGCCTTTATAAATGGATTTAATATAGGTCGTTTCTGGGAAATTGGCCCAACAAGATATCTATACATTCCAGCTCCTTTATTAAAAGAAGGCGAAAATAGAATTGTTATCTTTGAGACTGAAGGAAGATATCAAGATACAATCCAACTAAGTGATAAACCATTATATTAATCAAAAAACCAACTATCTTTAATGATAGTTGGTTGTTTTGTATTACTAATATTATTTTGAATAATCGTAGAATCCTTTTCCTGTCTTTCTTCCTAACCATCCAGCTCTAACATACTTCTTTAATAAAGTATGAGCTCTGTACTTAGAATCTCCAGTTTCATTATAAAGAACATCCATTATAGCAAGACATACATCTAATCCTATAAGATCTCCTAATGCTAAAGGTCCCATTGGGTGATTAGCTCCTAATTTCATAGCAGTATCTATATCTTCTACAGATGCTACTCCATCAGCATAAATTCCAACTGCTTCATTAATCATTGGAATAAGAATTCTGTTAACTACAAATCCTGGTGCTTCAGCAACTTCTACTGGTACCTTCTTTATAGCTTCAGACATTTCTTTAACTGCATCAAAAGTTTCTTGAGAAGTTTTAGCTCCTCTTATAATTTCAACAAGCTTCATTACTGGAGCTGGGTTAAAGAAGTGCATTCCTATAACTTTATCTTCTCTCTTTGTAGCATTAGCAACTTCTGTTATTGATAAAGAAGATGTATTTGAAGCTAAGATTGTTTCTGGCTTACAGATTGAATCTAATTCTGCAAATATTTCCTTCTTAATCTTCATATTTTCTATAGCAGCTTCTACTACTAAATCACAATCAGCAGCTAAGCTCATATCAGTTGTTCCAGAAATTCTAGAAAGTATTTCTTCCTTAACTTCTTCTGTCATTTTTTCCTTAGCAACTAATCTGCTTAAGCTCTTATTTATTCCAGCTATTCCTCTTTCAACGAATTCATCTTTAATATCTCTTACGATAACTTCAAATCCATTTTGTGCGAATGCTTGAACTATTCCAGCACCCATTGTTCCAGCACCAAGTACGAAAACCTTTTTCATTTTTATTCCTCCTAAAAACTCAATATTTTTATATTATTCAGCTGCTTTCATTTCTTTAGCCTGAGCTATTAATTCAGGTATTACCTTCTTAACATCTCCAACTATACCATAATCAGCAACTTGCATTATTGGAGCAGTTTCATCTTTATTGATAGCAATAATTAATTCTGAATCTTGCATACCAGCTACGTGTTGGATAGCTCCTGAAATACCACAAGCTATATAGATTGTTGGCTTAACTGTCTTACCAGTTTGTCCAACTTGGTAAGCATTTTCAACCCATCCCTTTTCTACTGCTGCTCTAGAACCTGCAACAACTCCACCTAAAGCATCTGCTAATTCTTGTAGTAAAGCAAAGTTTTCTTTACATCCTACACCTCTACCACCAGATACTATAATGTTTGCTTCAGATATATCAACTATATCTTTCTTTTCCTTGATTATTTCAAGAACCTTAGTTCTAATATCGCTATCTGCTAATTTAACTTCTACTTTTTCAATCTTACAGTTTGAAGCATCAGTATTTACCTTTTCAAATACACCTGGTCTTACTGTAGCCATTTGTGGTCTATGTTCGGGACATACGATTGTAGCCATTAAGTTACCACCAAATGCTGGTCTTGTAGCTAAAAGGTCTCCAGTTTCAACTTCAACATCTATTGAAGTACAGTCTGCAGTTAATCCTGTTGTTAATCTTGCAGCTATTCTTGGTCCTAAATCTCTACCAATAAAAGTAGCTCCTACAAATAATATTCCTGGCTTTCTTTCATTTGCTAAATCACAAATAACCTTTGTATAAGCATCAGTTGTATAATGTTCTAAATTCTTATCATCAGCAACTAAAACTTCATCCGCACCATGTTCACCTAAAGTTTTTGCTAATCCTTCTACATTGTGTCCTAGTAATAAAGCAGTTAACTTTACTCCTAATTTATCTGCTACTCTTCTACCTTCACCAAGTAATTCTAAAGATACTTTTTGTAATTGTCCTTCTCTTTGTTCAGCAAAGACCCAAACGCCTTTGTAATCTGTTATATTCATAATAAATTACCCTCCTATTATCTTAGATGTAGTGTTTTTCTTTTAATTTTCCTAAAACATAAGCTGCAGCTTCTTTAGGGCCTTCTTTAACTAGTTCTCCTGCTCCCTTAACTTCCTTAGTCATTGACTTCTTAACCTTTGTTGGAGAACCCTTAAGACCTAATTCTGACTTATCTACATCTATATCGTCTGCACTCATAACCTTGATATCATTGTCACTAGTTGCAAAAATATTACCAACATTCATATATCTTGGTTCATTTAATGTTTCGATTGCAGTTAATAGACATGGAGTCTTAACTTCTACTATTTGATGTCCATCTTCTAGTGCTCTGTTAACTATTAAAGAATCACCTTCAACTTTTACATCTTGAACATATGTTACTTGAGGAATGTTTAAGTGTTCAGCTATTTCTGGACCAACTTGTGCTGTATCTCCATCGATAGCTTGTCTTCCTGCAAATACTATATCATAATCTAACTTCTTAATTACTCCAGCTAGAGATTTTGAAGTTGCTAATGTATCAGCTCCTCCTAGTACTCTATCTGTTAAAAGAATAGCTTCATCAGCTCCCATACATAAAGCTTCTCTTAATGCAGCCTTAGCCATTGGAAGTCCCATTGAAACAACTGTAACCTTTCCACCATGAGCTTCTTTTAATTGTAATGCTGCTTCTAATGCATGCTTGTCTTCTGGATTAATAATTGATGGAACACCATCTCTTATTAATGTACCAGTCTTAGGATCTATCTTAACAACTGTTGTATCTGGAACTTGTTTTACACAAACTACTATATTCATCTTATAACTTCCTCCTATCTGAATAAGCTACCTGAAATAACCATCTTTTGAACTTCTGAAGTTCCTTCATAGATTTCAGTTATCTTAGCATCTCTCATCATTCTTTCTACTGGATATTCCTTAGTGTAACCATATCCACCAAAGATTTGAACTACCTTAGTAGTAACATCCATAGCTACTTCTGCTGCAAATAACTTAGCTCTAGCAGCATCTATTGAATAAGGTTGTCCATTTTGTTTTCTCATAGCAGCCTTATATACTAATTGCTTAGCAGCTTCTATCTTTACATCCATTTCTGCCATGTACCATTGTAAACCTTGCTTAGTGTAAAGTGGCTTACCGAATTGTTTTCTTTCTTTCATGTAAGCTATTGCTTCTTCAAAAGCACCTTCAGCTATACCTAAAGCTTGAGCAGCTATACCAATTCTTCCTCCATCAAGAGTCTTCATTGCTATACCAAATCCCTTACCCTCTTTACCAATTAAGTTTTCCTTTGGTACTATACAATCTTCCATTATTAATTCAGTAGTAGATGATGCTCTAATACCCATCTTGTTTTCTAACTTACCTATTGAGAATCCTGGGAAGTCTTTTTCAACTATAAATGCAGATATTCCTCTTGTACCTTGGCTCTTGTCTGTCATAGCAAAAATTATGAAAGTTTCAGCAACTCCACCATTTGTTATGAATATCTTTGAACCATTTAATACATAATGGTCTCCATCTAAAACTGCAGTAGTTTGTTGTCCTGCTGCATCTGTACCAGCACCTGGTTCAGTTAAACCGAAAGCACCAATCTTCTTACCAGAGCATAAGTCTGCTAAATACTTTTCTTTTTGTACTGGAGTACCGTGTTCATTGATAACTGAAGCACATAGTGATGTATGAGCTGAAAGTATAACTCCTGTTGTTGCACATACCTTTGATAATTCCTCTACAGCGATTATGTATGAAAGAACATCTCCGCCTGCTCCCCCTACTTCCTTAGAAAATGGAATACCCATCATTCCTAACTTAGCCATTTTTTGAACATTTTCCATAGGGAATCTTTCTGTTTCATCAATTTCTGCAGCTATTGGTTTTACTTCATTTACTGCGAATTCTCTAACCATTTGTTGTACTAATTGTTGTTCTCTAGTTAATTCGAAATCCATTTGATTTGACCCTCCTTATATTTAAAAAAACAATTTATTTGTTTTGGAAGTTCTTTTCTGCTCTCTTTTCTAAGAATGCAGTCATTCCTTCTGTTTGATCTTCTGTGCTGAAGCATTTTCCAAAGTCTTCTGCCTCTATTTCAATTGCTCTATCTATATCTACTTGCATACCTCTATCAATAGCATCCTTACATAACTTAACAGCTACTGGCGCATTAACAATTATTGCATTAGCCATAGCTCTAGCTTCATCCATAAGATTTTCTAGAGGAACTACCTTATTTACAAGTCCTATTCTTAAAGCTTCATCTGCCTTAACCATAGCTCCTGTATAAATCATTTCTTTCGCTTTTCCTAAACCAACTATTCTTGGTAGTCTTTGAGTACCACCAAATCCAGGAGTTATTCCTAAACCTGATTCTGGCTGAGCAAATCTTGCTCTTTCTGAAGCTATTCTTATATCACATGCCATTGATAATTCACAACCACCACCAAGAGCGAATCCTGATATTGCTGCAATTACAGGCTTGTCTAACTTTTCTAATCTTCTGAACACCTTATTTCCAAGCATTCCAAATTCTTTACCTTGTTCTTCATTTAAATCTCTCATCTCTGCTATATCAGCACCTGCAACGAAAGACTTTTCTCCTGCCCCAGTTAATATAACAGCATAAATATTGCTATCATTTTCTAAATTCTCAAGAACTGCGTCAAGATCCTTTAATGTTTCTGAATTTAATGCATTTAAAGCTTTTGGTCTATTAATAGTAACAATAGCTAAATGCTCTTCTTTTTCAAGAAGCACGTTTTTCAATTCCATCCCCTCATATCCTCCTTATTTACACTCTTATTTTTCTTAATCTTTTTTAATTTTACAAACTATCCAATATTATACACTAAATAGTGGCATGAGTCTGTCGAATTGTCTGAAAATAAATACTTTTTTATTATCTTTTTTGTTAATAATATAACAAACTTAGATAAAAAAATAATTGAAGTTTTTAACAAACTTCAATTAAGATTATAATACCTTGTTAAATTTTTTTCAATATCAAATTGTGATTTTATGTTAAATTTATAAGCTATACCCAAGGATATTTTTCCTATTTTTATTCCTCATTGCTGTGTAATAAATAAATAAGCGTCATCAAACTTTCACTTAAATGAACATTTTCAACTCTTACATTCTCTGGTACCGATAAATCTACAGGGGCAAAGTTCCAAATTCCCTTAACTCCACCTTCTACCATTTCATCGCATACCTTTTGAGCATTTATTCTAGGAACACAAATTATTCCTATATCTATTTTGTTCTTACTTAAAAAAGATTTTAAAGTATCTATTTCACTTATTTCAATATCTCTAATTTTAAGTCCAACTAACTTAGGATTTGCATCAAATATACCAACTAAATTTACACCTTGCTTATCAAACTTATAATTTGCAATTGCTTGCCCTATATTACCTGCACCTACAATTACAGTGTTATATTCTTGACTTAGTCCAAGAATACTACTTATTTGATTGTATAATTCTCTAACATTATACCCATATCCTTGTTGACCAAAGTCACCAAAACAATTTAAATCTTGACGTATTTGAGATGCTGTAAATCCTATCTTTTCCCCTAATTCTTTTGATGATATTCTATCTACATCATTTTTCATTAATTCATTTAAATATCTATGATATTTTGGCAGACGTTTAATTACAGCCATAGAAATATTTTTTTTCTTTTCCATACTGCACCTTCTCTCTAAATTTTATCTATTTTTTAACAAAGTTATGTAAATTCTACACTTTACTTTTTACGCAACTAATACACCATTTATTATATTACCATAAAACTTAATTATTAATCCATTACTTTTCTTAAATAATATTTTCACTTTCAATATAACAAGCATGAATTTTGTCGATTTTTGAACAACTATTTCAAAAGATGTTCTATCAATATTTTTAAGCCTATTAAAATTAGAACAATGCCTCCGAATATTTCTGCTCTACTCTTAAACATTTCTCCTAACTTTTCACCAATATACACTGCAATAAAACTTAAAATAGCTGTTACTACTCCTATTATTAATATTGATGATAATATATTTACATTTAAAAACGCAAAACTTATTCCTACGGCCAATGCATCTATACTAGTAGCAATAGCTAATATTAATAATGTTTTATTTGAATAAATTTTCTCTTCTTCACTCTCTTCTCCCTTTAATGCTTCATAAATCATCTTCCCACCAATAATAGCTAATAAAATAAAAGCTATCCAATGATCCATCATTTCAATATACTTAGTAAAGTTTCTGCCTACAGCCCAACCTATAAAGGGCATAATAGCTTGAAAAACACCAAAAAATAAACCAGCTTTAAAAGCCATCTTTATTTTACTTTTTTTATTAGAATTAATACCAATAGTAATCGAAACAGCTAGAGCATCCATAGCTAACCCCAATCCTATCATTAAAACAGATATAACACTCATATTTTTCCTCCTAAATAGCACATCTTTATTTTATACATTTTTTATCATTATAAACACTAAAGAATAAACTTTATTAGCATTTAAATATTAAACTTATCTCCAATTTAATTGCAAGTATAATTTCTTAAAAAATAAAAAGAGACTTATGTATAACGCAACCCTAATCCGTTATACATAAGTCTCACAATTTAAAACAAAGCCAGATGATTATATCATCAGTATGTTGACCTTGTTACAGAGATAAAACATCTCTGCATGCTACTCCCTCATGCCTGAAAGTTTTTAATTTCAACGTTAATAATTATACTTTTATCGACAAACTTTGTCAACAAATATATTAAATCCATTTATTTCCTCAAGGCTCTCATAGAGTTTAATACAGCTATTAAAGTAACCCCTACATCTGCAAATACTCCTTCCCACATGTTTGCTATTCCAATAGCTGCTGGAATTAATACTGCAATTTTAACACCAAGTGAAAAAATTATATTTTGCCATAAAATTCTATTTGTCTTTCTTCCTATCTCTATAGCATCAACCAATGATGATGGGTTATCTCTCATTAGCACTACATCTGCCGCTTCAATAGCAGCATCAGATCCAATGCCTCCCATAGCTACCCCAACATCTGCTCTTGCTAGAACTGGGGCATCATTAATACCATCACCTACAAAAGCTAATTTCCCCTTTTCAGACTTTTCCTTTAATAGCTTTTCCACCATAACAACTTTATCTGTTGGTAGTAATTCAGCATATACTTCATCTAATCCTAATTCTTCTGCAATTTTTTCTGCCACCTTCTTATTATCACCAGTTAACATTACACATTTCTTAACGCCAATCTTTTTCAACATTTCTATAGCTTCTTTAGAATCTTCTTTTACCTCGTCAGCTATTAAAATGCTACCTTTATATTCACCCTCAACAACTACATGAACCACTGTTCCAATCTCTTCACTATTATTATATTTGATTCCATTAGAATTCATAAGTTTGTAGTTTCCTAATAAAACTTCTTTATTATCTATATTAACCTTAATACCATTTCCTGAAATTTCTTCATAATTAGATATTATTGATTTGTCTACTTCATTTCCATAGGCTTTCAATATAGATTGTGCAATAGGATGATTAGAAAAACTTTCTCCTGTTGCTGCTATTCTCAATAACTCAGATTCCTCTATATTATTTGTATTAATCTTTACAACCTTAAATACACCCTTTGTAAGAGTTCCTGTTTTATCAAATACAACTGTTTCCACATCTTTTAAAGCTTCAAGATAGTTTCCACCTTTTATTAAAACTCCATTTTTAGAGGCTCCACCTATTCCAGCAAATAACCCTAAAGGAATAGAAACAACTAACGCACACGGACAAGATACTACTAAAAATATTAATGCTCTATATACCCAATCCGAGAATAATGCTCCCTCAACTACTAGAGGTGGTATCATAGCTAATGCAACTGCTGATAGTACTACTACTGGAGTATAATATCTAGCAAACTTTGTTATAAACTTTTCTGTTTGAGCTTTCTTGCTACTTGCATTTTGTACTAATTCTAAAATTCTAGATACAGTTGATTCTCCAAATTCTTTTGTTACTTTTACTCTTATTACACCAGTTAAATTAATAACTCCTGCTAATATTTCATCATTTAATTCAATATTTCTTGGTAATGATTCACCAGTTAAAGCTGATGTATCTAAAGAGGAATTTCCTTCAATAACAATACCATCTAAAGGAACTCTCTCACCTGGTTTAATTACTATAATATCATCTATTTTAATTTCACTAGGATCTACCTTTTTCTCTTCTCCATCTGTAATTAAGTTTGCATAATCTGCTCTAATATCCATAAGAGAAGATATTGATTTTCTTGACCTATTAACTGCATAGCTTTGGAATAGTTCTCCTATTTCGTAGAAAATCATTACTGCTACACCTTCTGGATGGTTCCCTATAGCAAAAGCTCCTAAAGTTGCAACTGTCATTAAGAAATTTTCATCAAATACTTGCCCTCTAAATATATTTCTAATGGCACTTAATACAACTTTACCTCCTACTAATACATAACTTAATGCGTATATATATGGAACATAACTTTTTTCTTCTCCAATAAATATAGCAATAGCAAATAATATAAATCCTATTGCTAAGGATACTTTATCTCTTAAAGAAATACCTTCACTATGATCATGGTCATGGCTTTCTTCATGTTTCTCCTCAATGTCATGTGCATGTCCACTACAACATTCACTAGTACATACATTTTTCTTTTCTTTTATATTATTATTATATTTTGATACTATAACATCAGGTTCAAGCTTACTTACTATAGTCTTTATTTCTTCTTCGACTCTATTTACATCACTATTTTCCTTTAAGCTTACTATTAATAAACTTAGTGAAAAGTTCAAAACAGCTTCTTCTACACTTTCTAATTTGTTTACCTTATTCTCTATCTTATTTGCACAGTTAGCGCAATCTAGTCCTTTTAAATATAATTTTATTTCATTTGTCATAATACCCTCCTATTTGCTATTCAGTTATGTGTCTTAAACCTTCATCAAAAATATGCTTAATATGTTCATCATCTAATGAATAGTATACAATTTTACCTTCTCTTCTATACCTTACTAACCTTGCACTTTTTAAAGTTCTAAGCTGATGTGAAATCGCTGATTGTGAAACTCCTAATAAAGCTGATAAATCACACACACACATTTCAGCCTCAAATAAGGCACAAATTATTTTTATCCTTGTAGAATCACCAAATACCTTAAAAAACTCTGCTAAATCATATAAAGTTTCCTCTTTAGGTAGCTTGTCTTTTACTTCTACAACAACATCACCATGAATTATATTACAGCTACATTTTTCTAAATTATCATTTTCCATTTTCATCCCTCCAAACGTATGAGCATTTGTTCATATGTTAATTTTATTATATGAATCCAGAGTATATTTGTCAACATTTTTTGATTTATTTTCCTCATCGCCACTAAGATAATAAAAAACATAGTCGTTACATTCTGTAACGACTATGTTTTATAGAAACCTATGGTACTCTTCATTTTTACTTAAATTATTTAATAAATGTTTTATTTCTTGATCCCGAGCCCTATCCATAACTAATATAACATCCCCTGCATCTACTACAACTAAATCTTTTACCCCTAACCCAATAATTAAATTTTTTTCTCCAAATATTGAACAATTCTCGCACTCTTCAAGATAAACATTTTTAGAAACATTATTATTCCTATAACTCACCAAAAATCTGCTTAATGCTGAAAAACTCCCTATATCATCCCACGGAAAATCACATCTAATTACATATGCCTTCCTAGTTTTTTGCATTACTCCAAAATCTATTGAAATACCATCTATTAATTCATATTGTTCCTTTATAACCTCTTCCTCATCCTCTTCTCCAACATGCTTATATATTTCCATTAGAGCTTTATGCATCTTAGGCAAATACTTTTCAATTTCTCTTAATATTACATCAGCTCTTTGGACAAAAATGCGATAGGTGCTACAATTGAATTTAACTTATATGACGAAATCAGAATATATTATTTATGGACAAAATACATAAACTTCTTCTCTCAATATAACTTTGATAATGCTTATATATTATCAAAATTCAAAGAATTCATAGTTACTTATGTCAATATTTCTTTTGATGAGGGATACCTTACGCCTGACCCTTTTAAAAAGCTTTGCGAACTGTTCAATGTCTCAGTTTATAATTATGATGAATATTATGATTTTATCTTTAACGATTGCTCATCAAAATTACTTTCTTCCAGAAACAAAGCAAACTATACTCAAAAACAATTAGCTAAGATATGTGGAGTAACCCCTACTGCAATTTGTAATTGTGAACAAGGTAAAAATTATTTAACTCGATTCCAATATAATTCTTTAAAAAAAGTAATTAAAATATAAAATCAAAATGATAGAGCTTTAAACTTATAAAAATATTTAAAGCTCTATTATTTTGTAATATAATGTAATTAAAAGTTAAATTTGGAGGTTGTTATGTATAAAAAATTTAATTTTGAGCAAAGTTGCAATACTTTTTTAAATGAAAAGAATGTATCTGGATATAATGTTTGCATTAATAGTTTGAAAACATATCTAAAGAACGATAATATGTCTGATAATGAAAAAATCAAAATATATTTTCAAGGCATACGTTCTGACACACTTATAGATAGTCTTAATTTCTATATAGATAGCAATAACATTACATCTTTTAGCGCAGCTAATAGATATGTATCATGTATTAAAGAGTATTTCTTATTTCTCATTCAAAATGAATATTTGAGAAATGATGAGTTAATGTCAGAGTTCGCTTATAAAAATGATAATCATAAATCCTATCGGTACAGAGTTAATTGTTTTTTGAGCAATAAAAGCGAAATAGTACCTTTAAATGGATTTGAGACACTTGAAGATATAAAAGATTTAATATCAAATTGCGATTCCACTATGAATAATAAATATTATTTATCTAAAGCTTTAGGTAGTAAAATGTATTTTAACAAATATCGTTCAGCTCTAATCATTAAGCTAATTATATTAACAGGCTCAGTTTATAGAAATTTAATAAAATTACAAGAATCTGATATTGATTTAAAACATTGTAATCTCACTTTAAACGGATTAACGATCCATCTTCCTAATACGATAGTTGACCAAATGTATAAATATTTTGAACTGCGTCAAGAAATTATCAAGAAAAATAATGTAAAAACCCATTCTCTATTTATTGAATTTAATGGTTCTCCAATCTCAATTTATACATCAACTACAGGCGAATATCTTATGGATATAATCGGAAGAAGAGATATAAATGGAATAATTAAATATTCAATAATTAATATGATAAAAAAAGGAATAAATCAAAGTATAATTTTAAAATTTACTGGTGTTGGTGATACTATTTATAATGATTGTCAAGAAATTGTTAACGAAACTATGGATTTAAAATCAAGTAGTTATTTAGATTCTAAACTTCGTTCTATGGAAGTATTTAATCTGTTATAATTAAAAAAGTAGGTAATAAGGTGGTTGCGGTATACCGTAACCACCTTATTACCTACTTTTTTTATAATCCTCTTTTTAAGACTAAAGCTAAATGCTATATTTCTTTATAGCATCAATAACACTACTTCTCTGCCAATTAACTTGTATAAATTCAGAAGAGGTTAATTCAGTTGGAACCCTCTCTGCCCCCCAAGGCCTTACTACAATAATTGGTTTTTTATAAGCTTTTGCAATTTCTATTTCTCTTTGTATCCATTTTCTATAGCCATAGTACATACCTGCAATTATAAGAACAACTGAAGTAGGTGCAATTTGTCTATGTAATGCCTCATCTAATTCTCTATTTGTCTTTGTCTGTAGTGCATCATGTTGTGGTACACTATAATTTTTAAAAGAAAACCACAAATCATCCTTTAATAGTTTTTCTAAGTTATAATAATCACTATTATAATCCCATGCATGACTTATAAATAAATTATATGTTTTCATTTTATTCACCCCTTTATTAAATTAAATATATTGTAAACTAATAAAAAAATATATATTACTATAAATATTTTAGGTACACTCTTCTCAATATCAGTAAATCTTCGATATTTCTTTTTATCAGCTCCTTGTCCTAAAATAAACCATTCATATATATACGGTTGTGATGGCAATTCTTTTTCTAATTCATTTATTACCTTAAACTTAATTGAATTCATTTTCTTACAATTTACTATGCTTTGAATCCATAGAACAGAAATTACTATTCCAATTATAGATACTATAATTTCCTTTTCGTATGTAAATAAAGTTGAAACAGTAACTAAAGCACAGTTTAATGTTAAAAAGAAATTATTAATATTTGTTCTTCTCTCACTTATCTTATCTGCCATTTCTATACATGTCTTCCACTGTTCTAAAACATGTCCATTAAAATCATTGTATTCTTCTGGCTTCTTATTAAATAAATTTATGTTTACCCCTCCTAATATTCATCTATATCTGTAACCTTATATAATTTTCTATACTCATCATTAAATCTATTATTAATATTTCCTTTAATAACATCTACATCTTCTTTTGATAAAATTTCTTTACTTATAAGCAATCTAACTAATTCATCGCTAAACGCACTTAAATTTGCAACTTTATCTTCCATATTATAAAGCTCAGGTTGAAATAGATCAGCCCTTTGATTATCAATATCATCATAAGATTTTTCTACCAATATAAGGTTTATTTTATAGAACGATTCATGTTCAGACCATATTGTTTTCCCAAATCTCATGCTAAGAATTTTATCATTAATCCCTTGTCTCAGTACCTCAAAATAATTATCATGGTTATCCTGCAAACTATTAATAGTTTCGAGTTCCTCTTTAGTCACTTTAACTTTAGCTTCTATAATTACTCCATCATCATAGCTTTCCTCATAATAATACGGATATAAAGTTAATCCTGAAAAAATCAATGCCTCTAATTCTAATTTATCTACTTGCTTAAAAGATAAATTGTATGTATATATTGTATTTTCATTATGTTCGCTTCCAATATAAGAACAATAATTATTTTTAACTTTATACTGACAAATATCATTTCCATTATCATCAATTCTAAAAACATCATTTTTAGAAATCGCATAATCAAATTCTTCCTTTTTATTGTTCGATACATTTATAGTCATTGAAAAAGTATGTATTTCTTTATCTGTAAAAGGTGATATATTATATTTCTCATTATCCAATTTATTTGTTTGAATTCTATGCTTACCAATTCTTATAATCATTTAACCACTCCTTATACCACTTTAGAACAAACGTTTGTATAATTATGTTAAGTCTTTTTCCAAATTTATTCAATCCCAATATTATTCAAATTTTTTCAACTAAATTTGATTAACTCCTATTTTCTTCCTTTTTCTACGCAATTCTATATATTGTGTTTTTTTCATATTCCATTACATTTTACACACCATATCTTGTTTTATACTCTAATTTACTTTAATACTCCTTTATCAAATAAATAATTTTAACAATAAAACCTCATATATAACATAAATTATTTTTATTATCATTCACTCTCAAAAGTCTATTCATAACTTATATTTGGATTTTTAATGCATATTTATTTAATGGTATAAATTTTTAAAGGAGATTATTTTGAATACTTATCTGAAGAATACTAAAACTTTAAAACCAAAAGAGATTGTAGAAAAAATTTCTATCGATAAAAAGTTTCTTAATGAAATCAAAAATCTAAGAGGAATGGCACTTAAGAAAAAAATAGCTGAACATTATTCATTACAGATAGGTTGTGTATCTCAACATGTTTTAAATTTACTTTATGATATATTTAAAAAAGATTTATCATCAACAGAAACACTTACCTCTAATATAAAAACCAAAAGTACTACTATATTGGAAACCCAATCAGAAAATAATGATATCTCTATTGCCAAAGACGAAGAAAAAATATCAATTACAGAAAATCAAAAGAGTACAATTAAGCCCGTAATTAGTCTTTCTAATGAAGAAGCTAATTCTAAAATAGAATATGAGAATAAAATCATAAATCTTCAAAATAAAATTAATGAAATTACTAATGAAAATAATATGCTAAATGAAGAAAACTCAAAACTATTCTCTAAAATTACTTCACTTACTTCTGCTAAAGATGATGCTCCTTTATCTCAGTTTAATTGGAGTATAGAAATGAAAAAATTAGGTTCTATAATGTCTATCTCTCCTAATAACATCACAGTCACAGTTAATAAAAATCTATTAACTGAATGCACAAAAATTATCGAAAATATGAACCTTTTATCTATCTACGATACCTTAAAAAATAATGATGATATTAATTCTGCGCTTATTCAAATAATTTTATTATGCTTTTTGTACCAAAATTCCTTAAACTAAGTTTATGAATTTTAATACTTGTCCATAATAGTATTATCAAATAAAAGTAGGTGTATGATAAGTTATGGATAATAAAGTATTAGAACTCGGAACTTTAATTAGAAAAAAAAGAAAAACCATGGGGTATTCAACATCTAAATTAAGTAGCTTAGCAAATGTATCCGTTGGTCTTATAAATTATATTGAACATGGCAAAACAGACGCTTTTAACATTGATCTTTTGGCAAAACTTTTAGATATACTACAAATTAATCCTGAAGAATATATGAAAATACTACTTAACAATATTCAATTTAAAAAGTTAGACTTAAAAGATTTAAATGATACTGATGAATATATATCAGAGCTTCAAACAGAAATTACTGCACTTTTTTCTTCTAAAATAATACCCTTTGATAAAAAAAAGTTATTTTTATTAAAACTTCTTAACGAAATTGATTACTTCGAAAAAATATATAAGTCATAAAAATAAAGCTATAGATTTTCCTATCAAAAGTTATTCGTATATATGAATTTTTTCATATATACGAATAACTTTCTTTTTTTTTGCACAACCTATACTCGTAAACAGTAACATTATATATACCTTGTTATATATAATTTATTGTTTTAAAAAGTCTATGAATCTTTATTAGAAAGGAAGTGAACAAAATGAGTAATTCAAATAATCCATCTTCACCTAACCTTAAAATTACCTATAATGATAATCTTGAGTTATGGAATAATTTTAGTCAATTAATTATAAGTTTTATATTAGATAAAGAAAAAAACTTGAGGTTTTTAAATGAATCAGAATAATAAATTAAACATATCAAATGAAATTAAAATCTTAAATACACCCGAGAACAATGCGGCTATATATGCACGAATCTCTTCGCAAAAAGATAATAATTCTATTGATGCTCAAGTAGAAATGGCTAAAGAAATGTTGTATAAAAAAAAGTTATTTACTTATGGAGTGTATACCGACCATATAAGTGGTCTTTCTACACCACCAGCTAAAAGACCTGCATTTAAAAAATTATTAGTAGATGCTGAATCCGGTTGTTTCAAAACTCTAATTATTTATAGATTAGATAGATTAGTTAGGAATTACGATGATTGGATTGAAATTAAATCTATATTATCTAATTTAGGTATTAAAATAATTTTTTCTGACCAAAGCCAAGAAATACCTACTGATTCTCCTCAATCAGAATTTCTGCAAAACCTAACTGTAATGGTTGCTCAAATGGAACCAGGCACTATTTCTTCACGTGCAACTACCGGTAAACAAATAAGAAGAAAAAATGGTATTTATACAGCTCCTAAATATACTCCTTTTGGTTACTTTAGAAGCAAAAATAAAACTACAAAAGAAAAAAATCTTAAGGCAGAGTATAAGCAGAATTCAATAGAATGTGCCTTTATAAAATACCTATTTTCTGCTTTTACATATTACTTAAAGTATAATCCTGACTTAACAGTAAACTCTATAAAACCCTTAGTTGCATCATTTTTTGAATCTACTGTTAAAGCTTTTAACGACAATACTTTAGTAAAAAGTAAATTAAAGTTTGAAAACTACTTTATAGATTGTCTTTTAGCTGAAAATACAGACTATGACACAAAAGTAAAAACTTTATCACATATAAGTGATTTCTTTGACTTTTCAGGTTCTAAGACTGGTAACCTTCTATATGCCCTTACTAATAATATTTACTCAGGCTACATGTTTTCTACTGAATTTAATTACATAGAAAATAGTGATAAAGACCTTACCCCTACTCAATATGAGTTTTTAACTAAATACCATGTTATTTATACTAATGGCTTTTTAAGTATTGATAGAAACTCACTAATTTTAGCTAATAACATAAATGGATGTATTGATTTTAACACTTTCGAAAAAGTGTTTTTAACTATAATAACACGAACTTTTAAACGAATAGATACTTCACCAAACTTCATATTCAAAGGTAAGGTTAAATGTTCTTGTTCAAAAAAACTATATATAAACAAAGAAGGTTTTCTTCATTGCGGTAATAAGAATTGCTATCGTTATATTCCCGATGAAGTAATAAAATCAATTATTTATTTTATAGTTTTATCCACAATTAATGAAAAGCTATCTACAGGTTTGAAGTCTTTTAATAACAAGCTTGAAAGAGAAATTTTAAACACTAAAAACAATATTAATACTTCTAATATTAATAAACTCTCTCTTTTAAGAAAAAATCTTGGTAATGGTAATTTAAGTCAACTAATGAATAAATTATATGATTTTGAAAAATTGAAATTTATGTACACAAACAGATTATGTGATTTACGCTCAACACAACTTACTATATCTAACTTGTTAGATTTAATACATTCAGTTGATTCAAAAAGCTTAAAAAACAAAGAAGATATTTCTATGACTGTAACAGATTTAATACTGCAAAGTATCGAAAACTTTGCACCTATGCTTGAAGACTTGGTAAAGGAGGTGAAAATATCAACTAATCATGGAAAACAGCTTAGTACAGAACTCAATATTAAATATGAATTTGAATCAAAAAGCAATTGGAATTTATCTAAGGGTATCCACTAAAAAACAAAAAGATAATACCTCCTCGGAAAATCAACTTAAAGAAATACAAAACTTTATTAAAACTATGGGATGGATAAACATCCCTCAAAAAATATATTCTGATACTTATTCTGCATCGTTAACTCCTAAGAAGTCTAAATATTCAATTTCTTTTATTAGAAGTGGGCTAAGTTCACTATTATTAGATGCCCAATTAGGGAAAATAGATAGGGTATTAGTTTATTCACATGATAGATTAACAAGAAATATTCAAGAGGCGGCCATAATAAAGCTAACCCTACAGAAACTTAAAATTCCTATTCATTACTGTAAGCCAGGTGAGAATATTTCCTCAGAAGTAGAACAATTTAATACTTTTTTTGAAAACTTACTAAATAATTTATCAGCTTTAGAATCCAATATTATATCTCAAAGAGTTAGATTAGGAAGCGAATACAATATAAAAAAGGGATATTGGTCAGGTGGAAAAAGTCCTTATGGATATACTACTACCAAAAGTTATCAAGGCAGTAATAAAACTGTACTATCAATCAACTTTCCAGAAGCAAGGATTATTAAAGAAATTTTTAAGTTATATACATCTTGTTATTCTGTAAAAGAAATTTCAGAAATAATTAAAACTAATCATCCTTTAAATAATGATAGAAAATGGAACATTAGCACTATAAAAGATATTTTGAGAAATGAAAGTTATACAGGTACTCTTGTTTGGAACAAAAGAGGTGGCATAAGAAAAGCTAATAGACATCATTCAAGCATATATATAAAATCACCCATAAACGAATCTAATGTAATTATTACTAAAGAAATATGGCACTTAAAAGAACATATAAAAAAAATTAATGCTACTCCTTTAAAAAAGTTATCCTCCCCATTTTTATTTAAAGGATACTTATTCTGCTCTAACTGTAATAAAGAATTTGATTGTAAAAATCATGGTGGTAATAATCGTAGTTATTATTTTTGTAGTACATGTAAAACATCTTATAATGCAAATAAGTTAGATAACTTGATACTTAATTTCATATTATCTGAAATACATAAAACTATTTTAGATAATTCAAATTTAGATACTCTATACACAAATTATTTAGATGCATTTGATTTTTATCAAGGTAAAAATAGTGAAGATTATAACCAACTAATAAAATATAAAATTTCTACTGAATTAGAGTTAGCTAATTGTAATAAAGAAATAAGTTCTTTTAAAGAAAAGATAAATTCAACCTCTAATATCTTAATAAACAGTGAACAAATACAAAAAGAAAATATACTTTTAGAATCCTTGGAACAACTAAAACTTCTATTAGAACTATCTATTAAAAATATAGACTATGAACTTGAAAGAATTGAATCACTCGCTCTTTCATTAATACCAAAAGACTCTTTCTTAAGAGTAGTAGAATTATTCTATGAAAAAATAATAAATATTTCAAAAGAAAACAACCTGCTACTTAGGAATAGGAGGTTACGCCTTTTTTTCTACGATAGTCTTTATAAAATTAAGGTAAATACTGATAATACATTTAATATCATATTTAAATAACCCATATATTTTTTAGTCCTTACGAATATATTTAATTGTATCAATTTTTTTAAGGATTAAAATGAATAAAATAGATAAAATCTTACCTAAGCTTGATAAAGAATCAGAAGATGGTTTTAAATCTCCTAATGTTTCTAAAAAATTCACAAAAGATTTTATTAGCTATCTTATGAAAAAAAATAACATAACCAAAGAATCTTTAAATATAATTATTGATGAATTAAATAATGATAATAGTTAGGTCGGTGATATTTTGAGTAAACGAGCGGCCATATATGCCAGAAAGTCACGAATATCGGAAAAAGGAGATTCTATTGAAAACCAAATAGATAAATGCAAAAACTATCTTTCTAATATTGAGGTAACTGAATATGAAGTTTTTAAAGATGATGGTTTTTCCGGAAAAAATACTGATAGACCTGCGTTTACAAAACTAATCTCAATGATTAAAGAAAAAAAATTTGATATTCTTATTTGTTACAAATTAGATAGAATTAGTAGAAATGTATCAGACTTTTCATCCTTAGTAAAAGAACTTGAGGAACTAAATATATCATTTATAAGCGTTATTGAAAACTTTGATACTGGTACTGCAATGGGAAAAGCTATGCTATACATAACCTCTGTATTCTCTCAACTTGAAAGAGAAACAATATCACAACGTATATGTGATAATATGTACGCACTGGCTCAAAAAGGATATTGGCTCGGTGGAAGACCTCCAACTGGTTTTAAAAATAAACGTATAACATATATAGACCAATCAAATAAACACCGAAGTCTATCAGTATTACATCCAATAGATAACGAAATCGCTCTAATTCAGTTACTTTTTGATAAGTACTTGGAATTAAAAAGCTTAAGTAAACTTAATAAATATTTACTACAAAATATGATTAAAACACCGACTGGTAAAGATTTTACCAAAAGTACTTTAGGTAATATTCTTAGAAATGTAGCTTATGTTAAATGTGATAATGAAGTACTTAAATACCTTCATTCCCAAGGGTTCAACACCTATGGTACTCCAAATAACATAAATGGAATGCTTATCTATAAAAGACATAAAGGTAAAAACTCAGGATATCATGATAAGAACCAATGGATATATGCAATATCTTCTCATGCAGGTATTATTACATCTGAGAAATGGTTAGCAGTTCAAAACCTACTAAACAATAATTATAATAAAGCCCCAAGAACAAATTCAAGTACTAAAGCCTTGCTTACTCCTTTGCTTAGATGTAGTGAGTGTAACTCAAAAATGAGACTTGTATCTGGAACTCCAGCAGGGCCTAATAAAATTCGACCTTTATACTATAAATGTTGTTTAAAAGCTAATAGTGGAAATTCTCGGTGTAATAGTAAGAATATACGAGTAGACATCTTAGATACAGTAATTGTCGAAAAGATAAAAACTATATTATTGGATAAAAACGAACTATTGTCAGAACTTATTTTAGCCAAAAATAACTTAGAGTCTTCTCCTAAAATTGGAAGCCAAAAATCTTTACTAAAAAAACGTTCAAAAATCAATTCAATGATTGACAATCTAATGAATAATATTGCATCAACTACTAACACTGATTTGGTTCAAATTTATAATGATAAGATTGTTTCACTAAAAGTGGACTTAGTAAAAGTTGAAAAAGAACTTATTGAAATTGATGAACAATTATCTTATCAAGAAGAGATAATTAATAATACTGAATCATTTATTCAAAGTTTAAAGAATATTTCTGATACCATTGATACAGCATCCATAGAAGATAAAAAAAATTTTATCAACTCAATAATTCAAACTATAATTGTTAACAGTAACACTGGAAAAGTGATAGTAAAATTTAAAGCCCTCACTTAAGAGAGCTTTACTAAAGACAAAGGAGACATAAGTATACTATGAAAACTAACAAATCTAATACATCGCATTTTAGTACAAAGAACATCAGCTCTAAAAACAAACATTCCAGAATTCCAAAGATAGGTTTCCTTAACTAAAAAGTCTTTAGCAACTTCTACATTTGGTTTTTCTGTAAATCTAGCTACTTTATAAGTGGCAATATTCCCACTAATTCTTTCTCCCATTTCAATATATCCATACCCCGTTTCTGGTCTAGTTGGCTCTATCCCTAAAGTAACTATTCCTCTTCTTCTATTAGCTAGTTCTACAGCTTGATTCAATGTTTCTACATAATTCTTTTCATTCTCAATATAATGATCTGACGGAAGAACAACCATAACTGCATCTCCATCTTTCTTTAAAAGCTTAACAGCTGAAAGACCTATACACGTAGCAGTCCCGTTATAGACGATATTGTACTTTTTTAATTATTTGTGACTTAGAAATTCATATTTATCTTATGAAGAGGGTTTGTTTAATTTAGAATTTAAAATGCCAAATGAAGGTTGAAATTCCTGCGGAATTTCTTAAATTATATTTTCTAAACTAGGCCTTGCCTAGTTAATTCCTCAATTTTCAATTTTAAATTTTCAATTTTACATTGCGTATAATTTTTAATTTTATATTAGTTCTTAAACTTAAAATAAATATCAACACTTTTTTCTTTTGTCATCTTATCCTCATTAACAATAATTTTATCCACAAGTGCTTCTACAAAATTTCTATCTATTTCATTTAATAATAGTAATTTATCTATTTCATCTCTATAGATTTTAGTAATATCAATATCATTGTTATTATTCTGAACTATTTCTTCTAATTCTTTTTTCCTTTTAATGAAACTTTCCTGCTTAGTTTGTATAGTTGTACTCATATTGCTAAAATTACGTTCTGATATTACCTCATTCAATTTATCCTCATATAGTTTTTGAAATTTTCCATCCAATGTGGATAACTCTTGCTCAACTTTTGATAATTCTTTTTCAAATTCATTTTCTATAACAATTCCATCAACTTTTTTATAATACTTATTTTTATTTACTTTTTTATTAATTGCAACCTGTACATAGGTCTTTATTTCATTGATTAACTCTATCTCTTTAATTGAATGAGGCGTACATCTACCACCACCCATCTGTGAATTTGTACATTTATACCCATTATATTTTTTTCTGTAAGACATACTACCACCGCAACCACCACATCTTAATACAGTAGTAAATGGATATATTCTATCTTGCTTATATCTATATCCCTTCTTCCTTTGCTCAATTAATTTTTGTACCTTCTTAAAAGTATGCTTATCAATTATCCCTTCAAACTCTCCCCCCCATATCCACTCTTCCTTTGATGTCACTTTTACTTGCTTTATCTTATAACTTACCTTCTTCCATCGCTGCTGAACCATATAACCACCATACTTAGGATTTGTAAGTATACTTTGAATTGTATTATTAGTCCAAATACCAAATTTCTTTCTTTTAAAATTATTAAGTCGTGCAGATGGAGGGAGTATTCTTTTACTGTTTAAATAAGTTGCTATTCTTCCATATCCCCATCCCTGTGAGTATAAAGAAAAAATTTCTTTAACTACATCTGTAGTTTCTCCACCTTCTGGAACTAGCACAATAGTTTTTTGATTTCCTTCATAAAACTCTTCGAACTTATATCCATATGGAGGTTTAGATGCAATAGATGATCCTCGTTGCATTCTATCATTTAAAGCACTTTTTACTCTTTTACTACAGTCTTTTACATACATTTCATTTAAAATGTTCTTAAATGGAATAATGTCATTAAATTCAGTTTCTGTATCTACATTATCTAAAACTGATATAAATCTAATATTGTTAACCTTAAAATAATCTTCTAAATAATATCCTGCAGTAATATAATCTCTAGAAAATCTTGATAAATCTCTAGTTAAAACCATATTAATTTTCTTATTTTCTATGTCTCGTTTCATCCTTATGAAGGAATCTCTATCAAAGTTTGTTCCAGACATTCCTTGATCTTCATAAACATTAACTAGATTATATACTCCCTCCTTGTCATCCCTAGACTTTTCTACCAACCATTTTTTCAAATTTCCAACTTGCGCTGGAATAGACTCTGCCTGTGAGTCTTTATCTGTGCTTACTCTAGCATATATTGCTACATTCCATATCTTTCTCACTCTTTAACCACCTCTTGCTTTTCTTTACAATCAGTGGATAGACTTTCGTTTACACTATTATTATACCGCGCTATTTCTCCTCTTTTTATATCTTGAGTAATTTTAATAATCTTTTGATTAATAATTTCTTCAAAAATTTCTACAATATCTTTTGTTCCATAGTAAATATTACATTTTATCTTGCCCATTGCACTCTTTCCATTTATATTGCTATAGTACAATCTATTCTGAAATTAACCCTTATATGTAAAAAAGGATTAAGCACAGAATCTTTAAAGCCATACTTAATCCAACTACTAACAATTTAACAAATTTAAATTTCTTAATTATGCATTAATAATATTAAAATCTCCACATAACCTCTATTTTATTATCTTCATATACTTTAATTTCATCAATAAATAATGCTAATAATGAATTTTTACATGTTATATATTTATCTAAATCTATTATAATATTCTCTCCTTTTTCTAATATTGAAAGTTGATAATTTATAATTTCATCTTTTAACTTAATTTGTTCTCTAAGAGATTCTCTTTTTTGCTTCAACTCTGAAATCTCTTCATTTAATACCTCTACCTCATACTCGTCGTCTTTCAAATCAAGTTGTCTTTCTCTACTAAGAATTTCTTTAGTTATAGCCTTTACCTCTAATTCTAATCTTGTTTTTTCACTGTTATGAAATGAGTTTTTATTATTAGCACCTATAATTTTTTCTAATATTTTATCTAGATTTAAGTTATTACATAAATTAATTTTATTTAACAATAACTTTTTAATTAATGTAAATAACTCATCCTCTTTAATCAAATGTGTAGTACATCCTGAAGTTCCTTTACTATTACTTAATGCACAAACATATCCTTTAGATTTCTTTTTATATACTAATGCTTGTCCACAATCACCACACCTTAATAATCCAGTAAAAGCATGCTTATCACTTAATTTAGACCTATTATTACCATTAGTTTTTAATAATAAATCTTGCACTAAATCATAAGTTTTTTCATCAACAATACTTTCAAATTTCGCTGTTGTCATCCAATCGTCTTTTTCTTTTTTAGTTATCCCACTGAATTCTCCACTATTTATAAAACTATTTTTTTCAGTTCTAAACTGACTTAAATTCCCACAATATAGTGGATTCTTTAATATTGATGAAACAGTTTGTTTACTCCATTTCATCTTTCCAGTTGGTGATACTATTCCTAATTTAGTAATCTTTTCAGCAATATCATTTAGTGTAAGTCCAGAGATATAGTCTTCAAATATTTGTTTAACTATATCAGATTTAATTGATTTTTCTACTCTTAATTTAACTATACCTCTTGAATTTCTATACTTTTCCAACCCAAATGGTGCTTTAGATCCAATATAACTGCCCTTTCTAGCCATCCCTGCTAAACCTAGTTTCGCTTTATCTGAACAACTTTCAGCATATTCTTGAGCAGCCATACTTATTTTCTCTATCTTTGAATATAGATCCATAGAATTAACTAGGGAATTACACATATCAATATATAACATCTGTGCCTCTCCTCCATTGTATAATAAATTCATATTACTAGTTGTCAACCTACCTAATCTATCTATATGTGATGTTATTATACAATTAATCTCTTTTAATTTTAAGTCTCTTTCCATATTACAATACCTGATTCTCCTCTCCCCTGCTGTTCCTGAAAATCCATTGTCAGCATACTCCCTAACCTCACTTACTTGTAATCCTAAATCCTCTACAAAAAATTTCAAATTATCTAATTGTTTATTAATAGCAGTATTATTTTCTTTAGATACTCTAGCATAAATTCCAACCCTAACTTCACTATCATGATTATTCTTATAATAATTCCAACTTCTATAATTCCCCACATTAACACCAAGTTCTTCTAATTTATTAATTAACTCCTTTAATTTCATATCTAATTCCTCCTAGGCTACTCTTCTTATATTTTCTTCATCAATATCTTCTTTAATAGCAGTTACTATAAATTTCTCTATTAAATCCTCTATATCAAATTTACATAAATTTTCCTCTTTAACTTCACAGTTTTCTATTTTTATTCTAGCCATAATTTTATCCTCCTCTGTTACTCAACTTTTTACTTTCCGGAAAGTCTTATAAACAAAGGTTTTATTACCTTTGTATTTAACTAAGAACACAGGTTTAATAAAATCCGCCAAAATTTTAAAAAATTTTTTTAATTTTTTGCACAAAAAGAGACCAGATAATAATCTAGTCCATTTCTGAATTATACTATATTTAGTTCTTAACAAGCGCTTATTTATGCATTCTAACTAGAATATAGTTATTATTCTATATGTCCATACTAAGAAAGTAGTACTTATAAATATTTATATAGATTCATCACTCATCCCTGTATTTATAAAATCATAAAGTTCTCCATTCTTCACTAATCTCTAATTATTTTTGTATTATTTTTTATCATAAGCATCACTTCTTGAATTTTTACATAAAAAATAACTTAACTCTTTATTTTTTGTCACTTTTATAAAAACTTTTGAAATTTAGTTATTTACTAATCTTATATATAAAAATAGAGTGCATTAGCACCCTATTTAATTAAATATTCTTTATCAATATCTTTTATTACTTCATTAAATTAATTTAGTTATATTTCACCTTGTTCATTTACTTTAAAATGTTATGGATATTTATTTAAAGATTCCTTTAAATATCATTTCTATAAATAATGATACGTAATAGGTATTTTAGTCATATACTCCTTTATTTCTATAATTTTATTTTTATTATTAAAAGTTATAATAGAAACTCCCTTAAATTCATTAATATATTTACTATTAGATGATTTAAATTCCCACTGACATATAACTCTTTCATCTAAAATATTCAACTCAATAATTTCAAAAAATATTACTTTATTATTGTTATGCCAATCTTTAAACCAATCTTTTATTTCATCTAATCCCACATATACTTGTCCACAAGATTCTTCAAGTATAATAGAATTTGAAAAATATTTTTCGATTGCAGAAATATCATTATCACTCCATGATTGAAAATATTTATTAGTGATTTTTTCCTTGTTATCTACTAATATATCAATAGATAAATATTTTTTAATCATTTCTTTTATATATGGTATTAATACTATGTCCTTATTAATTACTAATGCTTTATAAAAATAGTAATTAAAAGTTATTAAAAAGAATATAGACACTACTACAGCGTACTTGTCATTTCCTATGTTAGGATAAACTATCCCTGATTCTTCAATAATAGGTTTTAAGGCTATAATTACAGTAATTAGCGTCGATATATACATTAAAAGTAGATGCCACCACTCAAACCAATTTTTAAATGCTATATTAGGCTTAATTTTATAAATAATAAAATGACTTATTCCTGTTAGTATTAAACATAATATAGATGTTATTACCATCATTAAAACTATAAAAAAAATATCTTCCACTTTATAAATATATCCTGCTATCCTCATTCCTATTATCCATGCAACTCCATATATAAAAAATAAAATAATAGGGAAAATTAATATCTTCATTAAAAAATTAGTTATTCTTTCACTCATACTACTCACTTTCTTTTCTTCTACCCAAAACTTACTCTTTAAAATATACACTTAAATATAATATATATCGATTTTATTCCCGGTTACTTTAACTTATTATCAAAATTAACTTGTTATTTATTAATTTCATTTGTTATCTATAATTAATCACCTATTAATATATGTTTATTAGTTTAATCCATACTAGGCCTGTTACTGTTAGACTTTAGGTGAAATTTGACATGACATTTTTTGTACACTATGAAACTTTCTATTATTAGATTACTCTCAATATTTTTATGATAATCTTATATTTATTACCTATATCATGCTATTTATTTTTATTTCTCTTAACCCTCTTTTTAAAATTCTTATTCGTTTTTTGTAAAATTTATTTATCTCTATTGCTGTTAATTTACTAAGTAAATCTATATCTATTATTGTTATAATGTAATTTTTCACATCCTTAACTAACCTGCTACACATTAAATAATATTGTGTATTATTATATTCCTTTTTATTTACTATAACTACATTAGTAAATATATTCACATAATAAAATAGCGTAAAACATACTATCAGTTGAGTTAATATTGTTGTTTTTTTTCCAACAATAAAATCACCTCTATCATCTGTTATTGATATTAAGGCTAATATATTATTATGGGCTATTAGATTTAATGCTGCATAAACTTGATAGTTAAATCCTGTATCCTTCTTTTCAGTAATCTTACTTCTTATAGACTTAGTCTTATATATCCTTCCTCCTAATGTATATTTATTATTCCTTCTAGTACATTCTTCTTTATAAACATTAATAATGCCTAAGCATGTCTGGTTTAATAAATCTATACTTTTCAAATTTGTATCTCCATAAGCCTCAACTAAATTTTTAAGTATTAATGCTGCTTCTAATTCCAACTTACTATTTATGAGTGTTTTAATTGCTTTTATATCCCCAAGTGCCCTGCTTAACAAATAATTATTTACAACCTCAATAACTTGTGACTCGCTTTTAATAATTATATTTTCTGGTTTTAAATAATACTCTGTTAACCTAATTAATCTATTAAATAATTTATTTGTATATTTTATATCCATACGGCATCCTCTCTTTTTTCTTTTACTATACCGCGCTATACAAATTAATACAGGGCCCTATTTAAAGTTAAAAACTCCTATATATATTCTATAATTAATTTTTTTAATAATTATTCATAATTACATAATGTCATCTAAAATACTTTTATAAACTTTTCTTGAAAAACCTATCTAAGATTTATTATATTTTATTATCAAATCTTAAGGAGGCATTTATTTATGAATAAACAGGAACTTATTAGGATATACAATCTTTATATCCTACAAGAAAATAATAAAAAGGAATTTAATACAAATTATCTAGAACAAGAGTTACCCAAGGAAGATCTTACTGAAATATTAGTTAATAATTTCAATGAAATTCAATACCTAATATTAAGTAATCCTAATTACCCTATTTTTCAATTGTGTTCTGAAAAGCACCCTATAATTTACTCTAGATACTTTAGTCTAAATTTTAATAAAAGTAATCTTCAGTATATTCTTAGCAATTTTTTAGGAACTTTATTCTGTAGATATAAAACTACGAATTTTAATGAAATCATTGATTATTATGTATATGATTCTGATAAAAATCCTTTAAATACTGATATGATGAAACTGAATACTTTAATATCAATGAGACATTTTGACTTAAATTTTCTAAATCAAATTATTTCTATAGCAATTAATATATTTAAAACATATGAAGCAGAAATTACTCTCTGTGAAGATCTTCAACTTAAAAACAGTATAGATTTATTTATGGAAGTAACTACTGAACAATGCAAAATTGATATACTTAATACTTTAAGAAATTCATTTAAACTAATAAACTCTGAAAATGATAAGAAACTTATGCTTCACTTATTAGAAGAACTAAAAGTATATTCTGCTTCTAATGATCCTAATTTTATCGATGAGATCGATTCATTAATCATTGAATTTAACTACTTATTTAAAAATTAATCCACATAAAAAAGAACAAGTAAATTAATCTTGTTCTTTTTTATATATCTAGTTTTATTCCATTATTTCTTAACCACTCTTTTCTTACTTCATAATCAGGCATTACTATTGACATCCTATCCCAAAACTCCTGTGAGTGATCTTTATATATCATATGAGTCATTTCATGCAAAACAATATAATCTAATATATTTGCTGGTGCCATAGAACACCTCCAGTTAAACAACAATTCATTACCAGATGTACAACTAGCCCACCTTTTCTTTTGCTCTTTAACCTTAATGTCCTTAGGTCTAATATTAAAGTATTGTTTAAAGTAATTTACCCTTTCCTTAACTCTTAATAGTGTTTTTTCTCTATACCAATTTTCTAAAGCAAGTTTTATTTTTTCTTGATCCCTAGTATAAGTTTCAATTATAAATTTCCCTCTATATAATTTAACAACTATATCCTTCATATCATCATTAACATCTAATAATAAAGAATAATTTCTGCCTAGATACATATAAGACTCACCATTAACAGCCTCTCTGTTAATCTTATTAACATTTATAAACCTAGCATCATACTGCTTTTGAACTATCCACTTAGCCTTAGATTTAACTTTTTTCAATATATCTATTTCTGTAACTCCAAGTGGACAAATTACATTTACTTCTCCACTTGGCTCTACTTCTATACTCATTGTTTTTCTTTCTTTAAATACTACATTAAAATATATATATCTTGTTCCATATTCAAATCCTAACTTCATTTTATCCCTCTAATCTATGTTAGCATAATGTATTTTAGCAAGTTTAGTTATACTTTCTTTTAACTCTTTTACTTTATTTATCCCATCCTGCCCATAAATTTCTCTTATCTTTTGTGAATTACTTAGTAAGAACATAAATATCTTTTGTTCAATAGTAGATACTTTAGTTGGATTCTCTGCCCAACCTACCATATACCATTCATTAATCATCTTATCATTAAATGCTTTTGTAATATCTTTAATAATATCAATAGATGCATCTGAAATATATATGCCTGAATCTTCCTTAACTATACCCTCTTTATCCTTTTCACCTTCAAAGGTTTTTCTTAATGTCACAAATATAGCAAACTCTCTCTTAGTTAAACCTAATTCTTCTGCTTCATTTTGTTCACCTTTATCAACTTCTCTATCAATAAACTCTTTTAGTTTTGCCTTCTTTTGAATCCAGTCATTTTTAGTTTCGTCTAATATTTGTTGCAACTTTTCAAAAAGACTTGTATAGTAAACAGGATTTTCATCCATCTTAACATGTATAACATTTTTTATTGCATGCTCCATAGCAGATGCCACTGCTTCATCAGACATATTGTTTTGTATCTTTGTTTCAAAATCGTCTTCAAATAAAGTAATGGGTTCTATCCAATCACTTACCCCTATTGCTTTTAAATGATCTGATATTATTTGCTTTACCTTTGCTCCACACTCCCTAATATTTAACTTCTTTTCAGGAGTAAATCTCATCTTCATTGCTGCTCTAATATATGATAACCATTTTACATCATTCAAAATATCAGTACCTATATGACCTGGCATTAAAGGTTCAACTGCTCCAACGAACTTTTTATATGCCACTTCAAACTCTGCTCTCTTATCCTCTGGCTCTAAAACTTTTACCAAATCATCAATACTATTTTTGTCAATACCTGTAAAAATTCTCATTACATTTTCTCTGTACGATAACATTTCATTATAAAGACTATCCATAGACTCCATCGGAGATCCCAGTTCATCCCTATCAAATATAACCAGTGCTTGTTCCAAAAAGTCTAACACTCCATAATAATCTACCACATAACCACACTTCTTAGCATCTCCAGATGTTCTATTAACTCTTGCAATAGCCTGTAATAATGTATGTTCCTTTAAAGGTCTATCTAAATACATAACCTGTTCAATTGGTGCATCAAAACCTGTTAATAACATATCCTTAACAATAATAAAGCACAACTTACTATCAGATATTTTCTTCTTAAAACTCTTAATAATTTCTTTCTGTTCCTTTTTAGTTGTATGGTGTTCTCTAAGGTACGGTTCATCATTATTCTCTCCCGAAATAATTACCTTGCATTCTAGATCCTCACCTATTATTTTTTTCATATACTTAGTTAATGCATTGTAATATTTCACACATGCCTCTCTAGATACACACACAATCTGTGCCTTAAAGCCATTTGGATAAATATATTCCTTATAATGAATTAATATATCCTTTGCAACTTCTTCAATTCTCTCATCAGATTCTACTACAGTTCTCTTATTTGCATACTTTTGCTTAATAGCCTCTTTTTCTTCTTCTGTCTTATCATAAAATGCTTGTTGAAACAATTCTTCCAAATCATTCCCACTAACATGTAAATCTGGCTTTCTACCTTCATATACTATTTTTACTGTTGCTCCATCAACAACTGCATCTCTAATTGAATACTTATCAATATAAGATCCAAACGTTCTAGGCGTTGACTTGTCCTCTTTATCTATTGGAGTTCCAGTAAAGCCAATAAAAGTAGCATTCGGTAATGCAGTTCTAAGATTTGTTGCAGTGCTCTTATATTGACTTCTATGAGCCTCATCAGTCATAACTATAATATTATTCTTAGTTGATAAAATTTTATATTCTTTTTCCTTTTTTAAAGACTTTAACTTTTCTTTTTCTTTATCAGTTAATCCTTCAACCTTAACATCTTCTGTCTCGCTTTGGAACTTTTGGATTGTGGTAGTAATAATTTGTGCATTTGCATTTCTAAGCAATATTTTCATCTGCTCTATACTTTCTGCTCTAACTGGTGCTGTATTGCTAATTGTATTCTGAAATGTTTCAAAAATCTGCTCATCTAAATCAGTTCTATCAGTTATAATAACAATAGTAGCATCGCTTAACTTATTTAAACTTCTTATCTTTCTTGCTAGGAAAACCATAGTTAATGATTTTCCAGAGCCTTGTGTATGCCAAACAACGCCACCTTTTGTTAGAGGTGTCCTTCCTTCCTCTAATCTCTTAATGCACTTCTGAACAGCCCTAAATTGTTGATATCTACACACCTTTTTAATTTTTATAGACTCTTCCTTATCAACATCATATACAATAAAATTCTGCATTATATCAAGCAAGTTTTCTTTTCTAAAGACACCTTGTAATAAAATATTTTGAGGTGTTTCTTTATAATTCTTAACTTCTATATTATTCACTGGATAAGCATCCTTCCATTCAACATAATGCTTGTACCCACTAGAAATAGTACCGATAAATGCAGTATATTTATTTAATATTCCTGTAATAAAATTAGTATAAAATAACCTCTCTGAACCCTCTATTATGTTACCTTCTCTTCCATTCATATACCTTCTTAACTGCTGGAATCCATCATATTTACCCACATTCTCATTAGAATCTCCCTCCTTAAAAGGAGATTTACATTCTAAAACCGCAATAGGCATACCATTAATAAATACAACTATATCTGGTCTAATAGTTTCCTGTGGTCCCTTAACAGCAAACTGTCTAGAAACTAAAAACTCATTATCATCTATTTTGTCTTTATCAAATTCAATTAACTTAACAGTTTTAGTTTCTTTTCTGCCATCAATAACTTGATCAACAGTAAGTTTTAAATTAACTATATAATCATATATCTTTTCATTAATCTCTAATAAGCCTGTCCCCAAAGACTCTGCTCTTGCAATTCTTCTAATAACTTTATTAACATTATCATCCGATATCCAAGGATTAAGTTTCTTTAACGAAGCCTTCATTCTTTTATTTAAAATAACTTCACTTAAAGTATCCCTTTCACCGTAAGCAGGAGTTAACTTGTCCCCTTCAATGAAATTGTAACCATGAATTGTAGTTAGATACTCTATGGCTGGTAGTTCTACTAAGGTTTCTTCATTTCCTAAGTAACTCATACATTCCTCCACATTTCTACTTTAAATTTTATGACAACTAACTTAACGTAATGCTATTTAAGTACCCTATCTTTTAAATATAGAAATAAATCATTATCCAATATGTATATTTACACATTGTTTATTTCTTTTATTTTTCTGAACCATTCACATATTTCTTCATATGCATTTATTTCTTCTAATGACTCCTTCGTTATCTGTTTTGCAATGCTACCATTTAAAATACATTTTATTTGTTTCTCCTCTATATTCCTCTTTTGACCATATTTGGACATCAATAATTTAGGAACATCAATTTTATGCCAATTATCTTTTATTTCCTTTTCTATCTCAATTTTCAAACGTTCTTCTATCAAATGTGGTGGTATGTAATTTTCTATTTCTAGCCTTTTAGTGCTTATTCCCCATCTTCTTCCATCAGGTTTATTATTCATGTCATTTATAAGATTAACATACTCTTGAATATCACTATCATATAAATGCATTTCCTTTACATTAGATCCATCTAAACAGTTTTTCCCAATCCATGATTTTAGATTTCCACCTTTCATTGGTAATATTGATATGTTATTTTCATCTAAATCAATAATATCAGCAAAACACTTCAATTTAGATATATTCTCCAAAAACATAACATCAGTTTCTCCTTCAACACAAATAATCAATTTTGATGTTATATTTGGTAATATTCCTAAAGAATCAATTATTCCATTAATTTTATCTTCTTCATCTTTTACTATTTCTGAAAATCCTTTATCATTTCTTTTAATAAATACTAACTGCTCTGGATTTACCATTTTTGCAATCTCTGGTGTATGCGTAGTTAAAATTATTTGATGATTAGGATCATTTGATATATCTATAAATGTTTCCATTATCATTCGTTGATAATTGGGATGTTGGGATGTTTCTGGTTCTTCTATAGCATATATTATATCATTTTTGCAACTTTCACTCATTACTCTTTCAGCCTCTGCTCTAAAGTAACTTAATAGCATAAGTCTCCTTACTCCACTTCCTCTTTTATTTAAAGGAATCCCTTTTCCATCTATTAATTCAAATGAAAAAATAGAGTCCCATGCTTTAGTATTTAATTCTGTTTCAAGATTAGCCGCTATCTCTTCATTCATTTCTTTTAATTTATTAATTGTATTATCACCTATAACCTTTACAGCCTCTTCAACTTTTTTCTTGATAGCATTCAATTCATACTCAATTTCTTTTAATGCATTTTTGGTTGCAATTTTAAGTGGATTTTGAACTTCTGAATCCGAATCTACATTACTTCTATCTGATCTAAATAAAAAAAATACTGGTAAAAATAAATTTATCTTGCTCCATATATCCTTTGCATCCTCTTTTGATATATCTATTAATGTTTCTTCAAACTCACATTCATTATGTATATAATAATTATATATACTCATCCTTATTTCCGAACTAACACTTTTTTTTATATCATCATAACTCTCTATTTGCTCTTTTATACTCTCCAAAATCTTTTTCAATTCAGATATTTTCATATTTACTAATGGTTTATCTGTGATTTTGGGATAATTTGCATTTATATATATTTTTAAATCTGATGCTGTTATTTTTTCTTTTGAGCAGTTCCACACCTTCTTTACTTCGAGTAATCCTTCTTTATTTAGTAAATATTCTCTATTCAATGTTGTTTTTGTTGCTGAATCTATTATTATTTCATCAGAACAATCTGAAAACCCACATGAAATTTCTATCTCCTTATCATCATCTGAATATATATTCAAATCATCTACATCAATCTTAATTTGCGGATTATTAGATCCATTAAAGAATATTTCAAGTGCTTCCATTATAGTAGATTTACCAATATCATTTTTCCCAATTATTACATTCATATTTTCATCAAAATTAACAGTAATATCTTTATATCCTCTAAAATTCTTCAAGTGTACCCATTTTAACTTCATGTCCTTCCCCCTATTTTATATTATTTATTTTTATATACTTGTTTTATCAAACTAAATATATATTCAATATCTTCATCATTACTTATTTGTATTTCATAATCACCATTACCCCAATGTCCTGTATTAGAAACATCTCTTGTAATATTTCTAGAATCATCTAAAGTTCCTACTTTAGTATTTAGCCACATCTTTAAGGCTTTCTTTTGTAAATGTATATCTACCATTACCTTTTTATTATAAACAAATCCTATTTCTAATTTCTTAGCCTTTATATAAATAGTATCATCTAGAGATAATATAAAACTCTTTAAAGTCTCGTATAGTTCCACAATCTCCTCACTAGAACTATTTAAATGCTGTTCCTCTGTATATACCTTAACCTCTTTACTTACAATATCCACTTCACTACTATTCGTGGATATCGCTTTTATAGATTCAGCCTTCTTAGATGCTCTAATTGGATTAAAATACATTGTATCATTACTAAATCTTTTCACTTCCCATAATTCAAAAGGTAAATCCTTAAAGTTGATAGTCTCCTTTTGATAATTATTAAAAACTGGCGAAACAAATATAACCCTAGATTGAGACCAATCCACATCATCTCTTTTTAGTGTACTATTACTATTTTCATTGTACTCAAGTATAAAATCAGCCTTATTATTAAGCATTAAAGAAAGATAAGCATATCCTTGATCTATAACACTAAAATTACTAGTATTTTTATACTCAATAATCACAAAAGATTTACTACTCTCATCAAAGGCTAAAGTATCTAATCTAAAATTGTTAATAGAAAATTCTCTCTTAACAAATTTTAACCCAAATATAGTCTCCAAGTTACTTTCACATAACTTATGAAGTTCAATCTCCTTTAAAAAAGGCTTTTCCTTCACTACTTCCAAATTACTCCCATCTATTTTATATAAAAACATCTCCTAATCCCCTTTGCTCTAAACCTTAACTCTAACCTTTCCAGTTAATAATTGCTGCATTAACCCTTTTTTTAGTTCCTCTAACTTCATCTTTTTATTTTCATATTCTTCTATTTGCATATCTACTTCTGATAGAATACTACCTATTTTCTTTTGTTCTTCTAAAAGAGGAACTGCTATAATTTGATCTCCAACTAGGCTAGTATTTAAATTAGCCTGTGTTCCTGTTTGCCCCATAGATTTGAATTGGCTTTCATACTTTTGTAATACATAATACAAGAACTCTTTCTCATATTTCTTTTCATCTATTTTATCAAGCAATATAAATCCATCATGTATACAAGCACACATCTTAAGTATTATAGGTTTTCCAACAGTCGCGCATATACTCATTATTAAATCATTTTCTTTTACAAGCCTACTTTTCTTAACCCCTTCATCTGATAAATATTGCGTTGTAGTAAATAGATATTTTGATGATGCTGTCACATCACTAATTCTTATCCAACCTATATTTTTATCCTCACTAAACCACTTTTTATCCTTTATTGGTCTAGGAGATGCACCTCTTTTTATGTCTGATATCTCTGCTAATCTCTTCGTTTGCCACTCAACAGGAATCTCCCCAACTTCTGTCTTTTTAAAATCTGTATGTCCAATCCCCTTAGTTAAAAGCCTTTGCATTAATCCATTCTTCAATTCCTTAGTCTTTTCAATAAGTTTATCAGTATCATCAATTTGTGAATCAACAGTAGAAAGAATATCTGCTATTTTTTCTTGTTCTTTTAATGGTGGAATACAAATCTTAAATTTTAATAAATCAGATCCTGGTAGATTAGCAACAGTTCCTTTTCTAATGTGCTTTTCAACTTGGCTCTTAATAATTTTATTATTAAAGAATCTATTTACATAATATGGATTTATATTATCATTAAACCTGATTCTAACCATATACGCACTTGGCATAAATACACCACTATTATCGAAAACAAAAGATACCCCACAATCAGCAGTTGTTATAACCACAAAATCATTTTCTTCCAATCTATGTTTCTCTAACACTTCATTCGATATACTAGCATATGGTATTGCCTCATAACAAACCTTTCCATTATCAATAACATCCGTTCCTCTAATTATTCTACAATTTCCATTTTCATCATATAGTTCAGCACTAAATCTAGGACCATATGAACTAGATATACTAAATTCCTCTAGTCTTTTTACTGCCCAATCAACAGGTATCCAACCTAACTCTGTCTTCTTATATCCATCTTTCACCTATCTTACCTCACTTCTATTTTTAATTTAAAATGCCAAATTGAAAATTTAAAATTAAGGTTGAAATTCTAAAGGAATTTCCTAATTTATATTTTTATAAACTTGGCTCCGCCTAGTTTATTCCCTCATTTTCAATTTTTAATTTTAAATTCTAAATTGTATCAAATCCCAACTCTTCCAAATACTCATTCAACTTCTCTTCACCCTCAACCATCTTCATCTTAAATTCTCTTATATCTTGTAATACTGCTTCTATATCAACTTCTTCTTCCTCTTCTGTTGTATCTACATATCTACTTATATTTAAATTAAAATCATTTTCTTCTATAGTCTTTAAATCAACTACTTCTGCATATTTCTCTACTGTTTCAAACTTATCAAAAGTTTCAATTATTTTATTTATATCCTCATCTCTTAACTTATTCTTATTTCCATCCTTAATAAATCCATTAGATGCATCTATAAATAGTATTTTTCCTTTTCTATCTTCACTCTTATCTTTATTTATAATAAGTAACGCTGCTGGTATACCTGTTCCATAGAATATGTTCTGTGGTAACCCTATAACTGCCTCTATTAAATCATTACCATTACTCATTAATCCTTTTCTTATCTTTCCTTCTGATGAACCTCTAAATAAAACACCATGTGGTACTACAGTTCCCATTCTACCTTTTGAGTTTAATGATGCTATCATATGTTCTACAAAGGCTAAATCCCCATAAGATTTTGGTGGCAAACCATATATAAATCTATTGTATCCATCAGTCTTCGCTTCATCTAATCCCCAGTTTTTTAATGAAAATGGGGGATTAGCAAGTACCACATCAAAAGTCTTTAAAACACCACCATTAGTATGCTTTGGTTCTCTTATAGTATCACCCTTCTTTATATCTGCTCCTGTAGCATCATGGAATAGCATATTCATCTTGCATATTGCCCATGTAGAAATATTTATTTCTTGCCCATTTAAAGATACATTCTTAGGATTTCCACCATGCTCTTCTATATAATATGTAGAGTTAATAAGCATACCACCAGAACCTGTAGTAGGATCATAGATTGATTCACCTTCCTTAGGTTTTACTATTCCAACTAATGTTTTAACAACTTCCTCTGGGGTATAGAATTCTCCTCCTTTAGTGCCACCTTGATCTGCAAATTGCTTAATCAAATATTCATAAGCATTGCCTAGTACATCCTTATTTTCTAAATTCTCATTAGCAAGAGGTAATCCACTAAATAATATTAACAGTTGTGATAACTTCTTATCTGGTACTCTTTCTTTGTCATTATAATTTGCAGTAGTAAGTACCCCTATTAATTCACTATTCTTTGGCTCATCTTCTATTGCTTTAAAAGCCTTATCTAATTCTGGTCCTATATTTAAAGTTAAATCCTTTAATCTACTCCATCTCGCTCTTTCAGGCACAAAGAAATTCTCATAAATACTTGAATCTTCTATAAGTGTATTTATTTCATTATCACCTAGCCCCATTGATTTAAATTCTTCTTTCTTTTGCTGTTGCTCTATCTCAAACTGATCATTCACTCTCTTTAAAAATAATAGTCCAAATATATAATCCATATATTGTGCAGCATTTAATTCACCTCTCAAAATATCTGCTGCATCCCATAAAGTTTTCTCTAATTTTTGTAATGTTAACTTTTCCAATATCTTCACCTCTTATATTATTTTATCCATACTACTATTGTAACAAATATCCCCTTGTTTATATAACATATATTGAAATTATGTAACATTATTATTTGTATTTATTTAAAACAAAAAGTTATACCTATTCCCATAAGTATAACCTTCTATTAAATATATATTTTTTATATTTTCTCTCCATACTTCATCTACTTCATAACTTCCAAGATTCACTTTAGTAATATTACTAAATTCAAGTATTTTTTTATTGTCCGGAAGTTCATCTTGGAAGTATAATAACCACTTTTTACCCCTTTGTCAAATTATTAGAGGATTTTTTTTATTTTTTATTTTTTTTTATTTATGTGTTATCTATTGATATAGCATACATCAAAATAAAAAAATATTTCCATTACTATATTTTTTAAATTTTATGTTATATAAAAATACAAATAAATTTTAGGAGGCTGATACCATGAATAAAAAACTTGAAAAATTAATTGATAATCTAATGAAAGGAAAATGTGGTTTATTGTATAACTACTTAAATGAAATAGAAGATTTAATTTATGAGAATCTAACACCACAAAGAATAATGATGCATTATAATCTTAAAGAAAATCAGAAAAATCGTTGTAAATGTCCTATTCATGATGGAAGTAATGAAACATCATTACACTTTAGTTCAAAGGGTTTTAAATGTCACTCTTGTAATACCACTGGTACTTTATTAGAATTTATTCGTTTAATAAGTAAATTAAAAACATTGAATGATGCTAAAATCTATGCAACTAATAATTTCACCAATATCTCTTTAGATTTTTATAGTGTAGAAGACTATAAAAATAAAATTTCTATTGAAATTACTAATAGATTCAAAATAACAGGTTCATATAACTTGACTGATTACTATGATATTTCATTACTACCTAATGGATACTGTAGACTTAAAAATAATTCATTAAAAGAAAATAACCCCCAACTTAATCCTGTTGTTGTAAACTCTAATCAGATTTCACTTTTAGAAGAAATTACTCGTGTTGAAAAAGATGAGATTGAAAAATACGGTATGCCTAAATATATACAAAGTGTAATGACTGCTACTAGTAGCACTCTAATATCATTCTTGAATAATGCCAAAAATATTACTGATAAAAAAACACTCGATACTTTTATGTGTAATAAATATGGACTAAAACAAAATGAATATACTAATCATGACATCTTACTAATAACTAATAAAGATTTTATTGCAAATAAATCTTTATATGGAATATTGAATAGAGTTTTATTTCCCATAAAAGACCATTTTTCAAATACTGTAGTAGGATATTTATGTAGGTCTTTAACTCCTGAAGAAAATATCAAATGGCTTTTAATCTCTGACTTTGATGATAAAGGAAAAATAGTAGAATTTAATAAAGGTAATTTTTTATATAATCTTAATAAAATAAAAGATTCAAACCCTAGTGAATTATGGATTACAGAATCTATTACTGATGCAATTAAACTAGAATCCCTTGGTTATTATGCAGTATCCGCCCTTGGGGTATCTCTTACTCTACATCAAATAGATTTATTAAACAAATTCTTTAGTAAAGACATTAAAATAAACATATTCTTTGATAATGATACTGCAAATGAAAAAAATATAGGAAAATCCAGATCTTACAATCTATGTCATCAACTCCATAACTATGGATTTAATAACTTAAATGTTATTCAAACAAACTCTATCTTTGGAAAAGACCTAACAGAATGCTCTAGTAAAATTAATGATGATAATTTACTTAAAGAACATTTAAATTACTGGTATAACAACAAATATACCTTTAATATAAATCACTTTAATCAAATTGATTCCATATTAAGTAAAATCAAAACAACTAATTCAGAATTAAGAGGACTATCTCCTGCTGAGTTAGATAATATTTCTAAAACTATCAGTCTTTTAGAAAATTATATTGAAACAAATGCCTTGAAACAATTAGATCTCTCTAAGTTATTAAAGATTAATATAGATCAATTTAATATTATATTAGATATATTAAAAAATAATATTATAACTAGAACTAGATCTTATAAAGAAGTAAATCTTGTAAATTTAACAGAAGGACAATATAATTTATTGATAAATTATTATAAGTTAGATGAGTTACTTTTAGTAGATAGCCACTGTAATAAAAAGCAAATAAGTTCTATTATAAGTAATACTAAAAAATATAAAAAACCTATAGATTTAAGTAATTACATTCCTACTATGAATCAAAATATTTCAGACTCATTTTTCGAAGTTATAACAGATGTAGATAATCCATTTAAGTTATAAAGTTACTAGTTTTCTAGTAACTTTTTTTATTTTATAACAATATTTTTTTGTTATTTTGGAAAAAAATCGTTGTAATAATTTGATATTAAATAAAATGTTAACTATAATGCTTTCAACAAAACAACAAAGGAGTGATTGTTATGAAAACAATAAATAATTATATACATTATGATAAAAGTGATTTAATAATAAACATTAATAATTTAGAATATACTAAACCTAAATACTTTAATAGAGCAATTAAATGCTTTAGATACAATATTGAAGCCAATATGATTGAAAGGTACTGTAGTAAATGCAAGAATTGGTATCCCTGTTTAATTCCTAATGAAGATACACTTTCTTTTAATATAATATCTTCTAACTTTCATTTTCATGGTTCAGCATCTGGTTTCAAATCTACTTGTAATAACTGTCTATTACCATCTACTATATTAGAGGATGCTACTAATACTACTGATGACAAATCTAAAGATTACTCTAATATAAATATAAAAATTACCGAAGATCTAAAAGACTACTGTTTCATTAAAAGCAGGTTAGAAAGAAAAAATCTTACCGAATTTGTGACATCCATTTTAGAGGATTATAAAAATACTAACCCCATCTCATTATAGTAAAATAATACTTATGAACTGAAATAATCCTTCAATTCATAAGTCTTATTTATTTTATAACTCTTTCAAATTAATTTGCTATATATATATATTTATTTATACTCTATTTTACCCATTAAACTTAACTAAATCCATTTAAATGGTTTCTCGCCATGTCATACTGCTTCTATAACCCATAAAACTGATTCTAGGATATAATGGGGTATCTGTTATATATATTGGGGTAAGTGTTACTTCTATAAGGGAATGGGGTCTAAAATCGACTTTTAGTTTAATTAATAATACTATAATAGTATCGATATATTATTTATATCACTAGTAATCTTAAAGTTAACTAATTAGATATATATTCTTGGTGCCAATTAATAATATCAAACTTATTTTCCTTTAAATTAAAATAAATTTTTTCTATATTTTTATCATTGGATCTTTCTCTATATGCCTTTATAATAAACTTTCTTACTATATCCATTTTCCCTTGAATAAATGCCATATTAGCAACCTCTAGCATATAACATATCTCTAATTTATTAGGTATTCTAATTTTATTTTGTTTAAATCTATCTCTATCATATTTATCATATATATTATTAAGAATATCTAAGTTCCAAGGAAACCTTAAACCTAAAACTATAAATATCATTGCATTTTCAATATAAGGTTCTTCTACAATATCACCATAATTCCCCTCGAATTTTTCTAAATTTTCACATCTATATTCTTCCCTTAATAAAAAATTATACAATAAATAAAAATCTACTAACGCTATTTTTTTATCATTATTATTTAATCCTTTTATCAATTGTTCAATTTTTTTACAGACATTTTTTAAATCAATGAAACCTGATTCTTTATACTCCCCTTTAGATATATACTCTAATAAACCTTGATAGTATTTAAATGCAGTTTCTATTGAATATCCTTTTTCATTATGAATCCAATATTCTGATGCTACTCTTGCCTGTATCATTCCTGGTAATCTATTCATATAATCTATATCTTCTTTTTCCATTTTTTCTTCTGTATAAATAAACTCCTTTATAACAAATTTTGTAAGTCTAGTTATTCCGTTAAATGTAAAAAATATATTTCCCTTAATATCAGTATACACCTCTGAATCACTACCATATTTAATTAAATCGGGCATACTTTGTAAAGCATGTACATAAGATGATCTTATTTGATAAGAATTCTTAATTGCTTTTTCCAATAAAGACTCCTTACATTTCGGTATATCATCCCATACAATTTCTTCATAATACTTATCTGATATATATTTTAATATAAACATTCTATATCTCATCCCTAATTTAGCATGAGTGTCATCAATAATAATAGTCCTAATATCACTCGCACTATTTTCATCTACATTCTTTAATATATTATCAATATCTTTCCTTCTATTTTTTTGTGATAGACAATCTTCCCATTTTGTTTTATACGAATCAAATTCTGTGGCTAATGATTCTATTGCTGCTACAAACATAGTATATGATAACTCTAAATTATAATTTATTGTTATAATAGCATCCTTCACTTGTTTTATTGATGCTATTACTTTTATATACTTTTTATTAGGTAAACCTAATAAGTTATTCACGAACTTACTAAACTCTTCTGTTTTATCTTCACCTATATAAATATTCCTCTTAAAAATTTCTGGCAATAATTTTTTAGGGATACTTTTATCAGAAATATTTTTTTGTTCCTCTCGTAATAAATTCTCAATATAATTCCTATCAGTTTCAAATATACCATTAAAATAAAAAGAAAGACATGCTAATAAATCTTCTACAATCTCTCCTTGCCCTACTGCAACTAATTGAAACCCAGGATCTTTTTGATACTCCAAAACATTCTCAAATGTCAATAAATATGACGTTATTCCATCAAATGTTTCAATAGGTTCTAATGTTGCTATATTAGTTTCTAATTTATAAAATAAATTAACATTGGAGTAAATAATAGTTTTTTCTAATGTACTATGATAATTATCGCTTTTAAAAAACTTTTTTGATATTACTTGTAACATCATATAATAACTCCCCCTTATATTTCTGTTATATATATTTAAATAATATATTCTTCTATAAGAAATATAACTTGTGATGCAACTAAATTTATTTGTAACTGTGCTTGTGCCTTAGTCGGAATAATTTCATTAGTTCCTTTCCCATGTGGTCCTAATTTATTTCTTAAAGTTAAAGTTGGGCTTATAATTCCTTCATACCAATTTGGTGATTGACTTTTTTCTATAATATTTTTTATTAATGGTAACCCTGTTGCATTATCACTATACTGCCACTTATTAATTGAACTTATTATTTTCATTACACTTTCCAATGCACAACAGCAACTTGCAATAGATTCTTTATATCTTTTATGTTTATAATGCTCCAGCCCTTCTAAAAATTCATTATTTGCATTTTTAAATCTATCATCCATTAATAATTCTATAGCAGGCTCTATTAACTCTGAATTAATAAAAATATCCTCTTTACATATTATTTTAGGGTATGTAGTTGATTCTAATACTTTCCCTCGGCCCTCTTCTCTCCAATACTCCTTATATTTTGTTAATTCAAATTTAATTCCTTCAATAGAAAATATATAATTAATATTTTCTATAAATTCATTCTTTTTATCAATCCAAACCTTTCTTAATTCATTACTTTTAAAGGAATCTTCTATAAAATCTAGAAACATTTCTCCTTCACAATTTAATAAAAATGTTCCGACCCCATTCACAATCCCATCATTTCTATCAATCAAATCAAATTTACCTAATCTCATCATAAATACTCTTAATATTTCATCAAAAAAAACTTCTACATTGAAATTATTTCTACCCCATCCATATTCTCTATCATTATTTGATAAATCAATTAATAGCATAATTACTCTATTTCTAACTTCTACACTTATCTCTATTGGTTTTTCAATTTTATTTCTCTTAGAAAATACCTTAAATACTTCTTTTATCTTTAACACTACTATCAATCTCCTCTTAAACTATTTTAAAATATACCTTAAATATTATTATATAGAAAAAACTACCTATTAACTAGGTAGTCCTTATGTAAAGTTATTATTTAATTCTGTAAACTAATCTATCCACTTATTTAATTTAGAATTTAAAATGCCAAATTAGAAATGTAAAATGAAGGTTGAAATTCCTACATAATTTCTTTAAATTTAATTTTTCAAAACTTCCTTGAAGTTTTATCCTTCATTCTCAATTTTAAATTTCTAATTCTAAATTACCTAAACTCCCTTGGAGTTTTTTCCCTAATTCTAAATTTTAAATTTCTAATTTTACATTGTAGACGACCAATGTCGTCTACTACGGGGTTTCTTTATTACTTGGTTCAGTAAAAATATTTTCTTCTTTAATATCACTTAACTCGTTCCTTATTTTATCCTCATAGTCTCTATTAGTTACTACATAAATATTCTCTCTACTTATTAAAGGTACAATCCTATCAACAGTATTAACTAAGAAACTATTATCGTTAATTAGTTTTAAAAACTGCTTTGGTTGATCGGCTCTTGATAGGGGGTATAGCCTACTTCCCTTGCCTCCAGCTAAAATCAGCCCGTATATCACAACTTTTCAACTCCATGTAATGTTATATTATAGTATATGAACTATTTATCACTTTGTGTATTTAATAATTTTTCCATTTTCAATTTAGATTCTTGACTTTTTTACATTTACAATTTATCATAAAAATATAATTAAATATAAATTTCTTTTATTAAGAGGGAGTAGTTTAAAATATAGCATCAACAATCGCGGTTATTTAAACCTGGTGTTATATGCCTAATAATCAAGGTTACCAGACTTTTAATATAATTTTCGCAATGCGTAAATTATATTAGGGGTCTTTTTTTATTACTCAAAAAAGGAGAGAAGATATTATGGACAAGTTTTTTTCAAAATCATCCAAGGATGTTTTAAACCACTTTAATGTGACTAAAGAAGGTTTATCTACTGAACAAGTAAATAAATCAAAAGAGGAAAATGGATTTAATGAATTAACAGAAAAAAAGAAAAAGAGTGTATTAGTTGTTTTCTTAGAGCAATTTAAAGATCTTTTAGTAGGAATATTAATAGTAGCTGCCCTTATCTCTATGGCTACAGGAGATGTTGAAAGCACCCTTGTAATTTTTGCTGTTATTATTATGAATGCTATTTTAGGTACAGTACAAAATGTAAAGGCAGAGCAATCTCTTAATAGCTTAAAAGCACTTTCTTCACCTAATGCTAAGGTTATAAGAAATGGTGTAAAGGTAGAGATACCTTCAAGGGAAGTTGTTCCTGGAGACATAGTTGTATTAGAAGCTGGAGACCTAGTTGTTGCAGATGGTAGAATAATTGAAAGCTTCTCATTACAAGTAAATGAAAGTGCACTTACTGGCGAATCTGAAAGTGTTAATAAATTTGAAGAGGTAATTGATAGCGAAGAAGTTGCACTTGGTGATCAAAAGAATATGGTATTCTCAAGTTCACTAGTTACTTATGGACGTGCTCTTATTGTAGTAACAAATACAGGTATGACAACCGAACTTGGAAAAATAGCTACTTTAATGGAGCAAACTAAAGAAAAGAAGACTCCCCTTCAAATAACTTTAGATGATTTCAGTAAAAAGCTTGCTACAATCATCTTAATAATTTGTATTATTGTATTTGGTTTAAGCGTATATAGACAAACCGAAATATTAGATGCATTAATGTTTGCTGTTGCCCTTGCTGTTGCTGCTATTCCTGAAGCCTTAAGTTCTATTGTAACAATTGTACTAGCTTTAGGTACTCAAAAAATGGCTAAAGAAAATGCAATTATTAAAAATATTAAATCTGTAGAAGGACTTGGTTGTGTATCTATCATCTGTTCAGATAAGACAGGTACATTAACTCAAAATAAAATGACTACAAAACAGATTTTTGTCGATAATAGTTTAATTGAATCAGAAGATATAAAGTTCAATGATAACCTAGTTCAAAAAGATTTAATGAGAGCTGCAATTCTTTGTAATGACTCTACTTCTGTAGATGGAAAAGAAATAGGTGATCCTACTGAAGTTGCTCTTGTTAACTTAGGACATGTTCATTCATTAAACGAGCAGGATGTAAGAGATGAATTTAAGAGATTAAAAGAAATTCCTTTTGATTCAGATAGAAAACTAATGAGTACATTGCACTACATAGATAATAAATATGTTATGTATACAAAAGGTGCATTAGATGTTCTTCTTGATAGAACTACTCATATAAGAACTTCTGAAGGTGTTAAAGAAATAACTCAAGCTGATAAAGATAGAATTTTAAATACAAACCAATACTTATCAGAAAATGGCCTTAGAGTTCTTTCTTTTGCTTATAAGGAATTAGATTCTGAAAAAGAATTGAGTTTAGATGATGAAAACAACTATACTTTCTTAGGATTAATTTCAATGATAGATCCTCCAAGAGTTGAGTCTGCTGAAGCTGTTAAGGATTGTATCATGGCAGGTATCAAACCTATTATGATAACTGGTGACCACAAAATCACTGCTTCTGCTATTGCTAAACAAATTGGTATTCTTCAAGAAGGTGATATGGCTGTAACAGGCCTTGAGCTTGATAAAATGTCTGATGAGGAATTAAACAAAAAACTTTCTCATATATCTGTTTATGCTAGAGTTTCACCCGAAAACAAAATTCGTATAGTAGACGCATGGCAAAACAAAGGAAAAATTGTTGCTATGACAGGTGATGGTGTTAATGATGCTCCTGCTTTAAAACAAGCTGATATTGGTATTGCAATGGGGATAACAGGAACTGAAGTTTCTAAAGATGCTGCTTCAATGATCCTTACTGATGACAATTTTGCTACAATAGTTAAGTCTATTACCAATGGTAGAAATGTTTATAGAAACATAAAGAACTCTATTAAGTTCTTACTATCTGGTAATATGTCCGGTATAATAGCTGTTTTATATGCTTCAATCATGAATTTATCAGTACCTTTTGCTCCAGTTCATCTATTATTTATAAATCTATTAACTGACTCACTTCCTGCTATTGCAATAGGAATGGAGAAATCAAGTAAAGATTTACTAAAAGATAAGCCTAGAGATAGTAAAGAATCTATCTTAACAAAAGACTTTATGATAGAAATAGCATTTGAAGGTTTATTAATTGCAATATTTACTATAATTGCTTTCCACATTGGTTTATCTACTGGAAACAAAGAAATCGCAAGCACAATGGCATTCTCTACTTTATGTCTAGCTAGATTATTCCATGGATTTAACTGTAGAGGTAAGAAATCTGTATTTAGTCTTGGAGTATTCTCTAACAAATTTAGCTGGTATGCATTTGGAACTGGATTAATATTCTTAAATGCAGTACTATTTATACCACCACTACAAAACTTATTCCAAGTTGCTAGCTTAAGTAGTTCATTGGTTTTAGCCATATACTTATTAGCTTTCTTCCCAACACTTGTAATTCAAGTGTACAAGGTATTTGCTAAAGATAGTGATAGAGCAGAAGAAAAAAATGCAGAAAAAAATTTAAGTATTTAATACAAAAGTAGCTGTTGATTAATTCAACAGCTACTTTTTCCATTCTTACCTCTTTATCTTCTTACCTTAATTATATTCTTATATCCAACATATGTAGTCAAGAAGTATCCACCATAAACCACTATAATTATTATTGCAGTAATTATAGCTGATACTAAAATACTTGACGCCCCAAACATAGATATTACTTTACTAGCTATTATAATTCCTACTATAGAGTGAATTATAGCAATCGTGAGAGGCATCATAAAATATATAAATACTTGTGAAAACACTGCTTTATTAATATTATTACTTGATGTTCCTATCTTCTTTAACACTTCATATCTTTCTATATTATCACTTGCTTCTGATAATTGTTGAAGTGCTAATATTGCTGCACTTGATATTAAAAATATTACTCCTAGATATATACCTATATACATTACTGTAACTGACATTCCAACGCTTGCATCATAAGCCATATCTCTAGTTTCCCCTAAAATAAATCCATATTCATCATAGCCATATTTTCTTGTTGTAAATCCTGTAAATACATCATATATTTCATTCTCTATCTTCTCAGACTTCTCCTTATAATTACCACTTAAATAAGTAGTACTTATCTCCATATCCTTTACTACTTCATCAGGTAATACAGCTACCATAAACTTCGTGGCTAATGCACTTGTTTCTAAATTATCTTTCAAAGCTTTTTTATTTATAATCCTATAATCGTTGTTACCAATTCTCATTGTTTTATTATTTTCTATAAACTTATTCACAGCCTTATCATAATCATTCACATTTGATATTAGAATAACTTCATCTTTTTGTGGATTAAATGTACTTTCTCCAGCCATTGCTCTTAACTTATTATAATCTGATATTGCAATACAATCTAAATTCTTATCATAAGAATCCAAATTCTTTTTAACTTTATCATTTCCATAGTTATATATATACTTCTTAATTCCTTCGTTACTTGTATACAAGTTATATGAAAAATATTCTCTAAAAGCATTATTATAATCAAGTCCTATTTTATCTAAAGATTTTGATATATTCGCAATTTCCTCATCCCCTGTTGAAAATGAATAGAAAGTCACATCATAGGGAGTGTTATTTTTTAAAGTTGTTTGTAAGGAATTCTTAAAACTTACCCCTGTAGATAAGAGAGTAATTGTTAAAAATAACATTAAAGAAATAACTGACATAGAAATATATGTAGTATTAACCTTACTATTTATCTGCCTTAGAACAAACATATTTAAATTCTTCAGATAAAATTTTTCACTTTTTTCTAATGCATTAATTAAGAAACCAGATAAAGATAAAAACAATAACACTGTCCCTACTATGCCTAAGATAACAGAAATTTGAACATAGCTAATTCCATTATCAAATCCAAATTTTAAAATTATAAAATAGGCTACTCCTATTAAAATTATTGATAATAGAAATAATAAAAAAGATACTTTTGTACTCTTTATTTTTATGCTTTCATTTTTTCTTCCTGCTCTTAATAAATCTATTAACTTATATTTAGAAATTACCAAAGTATTAAATATCATAACAAGTATAAATATCAGCCCAAAATATAAGGATGTTTTTATAGCTGCGTTAGTAGAAAATACAAAATTGAACTTTGATACATTCACTTCAAATAGTTTTGATGTAAATAAAGATAATCCTTGAGATACCACTACACCTGCCATAAGACCTAACCCAAGTGATAAGAGTCCAATTAAAAAGGTTTCTTTTATTAATAGATAGGATATCTTTCTTTTCCCCATACCTAAGGTCATATATAACCCTATTTCTTTCTTTCTTCTTTTTATTAAAAAATTATTTGCATATATTATTAAAAATCCTAATATAATTGACACAAACACTGATGTCATAGAAATTATTTTAGAAAGCATTTGTATTATTTCAGCTTTACTGTTTGTAACATCCATCATTGCCTTTTGTGATGATATAGAATTAAAAGAATAAAATATACATACAGCAAAAGTTAACGTTAAGAAATATATTGCATAATCCTTAAAACTTCTTTTGACATTTCTAACTGACATTTTAGAATACATTATTTGTGTCACCTCCAAGTAAGGTTACAACCTCAATAATCCTATTAAAAAACTCTTTTCTAGAATCATTTCCTCTAATTAGTTCATTAAATACTCTTCCATCTTTTATAAATAGAATTCTATGGGCATAGCTTGCCGTAAAAGCATCATGTGTAACCATAAGTATTGTAGCATTCATTTCCTCATTTAACTTTTCAAAGGAATCTAATAATAATCTTGACGCTTTAGAATCCAAAGCTCCAGTAGGTTCGTCAGCTAATATTAAAGATGGATTAGTAATTATAGCTCTAGCTGCTGCAACTCTTTGCTTTTGTCCACCCGACATTTCATATGGAAACTTACTTAAAACCTCTTCAATATCTAACTTTCTAGCAACTTCTAAAACTCTATCTCTTATATTTTTAGCTTTTTTCCCCTCTTGAATAGTTAATGCTAATGCAATATTCTCAAAAGCAGTTAAAGTATCTAAAAGATTAAAATCTTGAAATATAAAACCTAATTCTTCTCTTCTAAACTTTTCTATACTTTTAGACTTTAACTTAGTTATTTCCTTACCATTTATTTTAATATTTCCTGTTGTTATATTATCAACAGTAGAAATACAATTTAGCAATGTAGTTTTACCACTTCCTGAGGGTCCCATTATTCCAACAAATTCACCCTCTTCTACATTAAAACTAATGTTATTAATAGCTTTTGTAACATTTCCTTTATTTCCATAATATTTTTCTATATCTTTAACTTGTAAAATCTCTTTCATTTTAGTTCCTCCATCTATCATCTTTAAGCATATTTTATAATTATTTTATCTTTTGTAGTATTGATTAACATTACTCTTACCTTTCATTTTTGAAAGATAAGAAAAAGAAGCTACTTAAATAGCTCCTTCTTATTCAACGGAAATATTATATCTACATTGGTCCATTTATCCTTTTCTGATGTCACTTCTATCCCTATAGATAGCTTTTCACAAAGACTTTTACATATATACAGACCCATACCTGTAGATTTACCATAGACTCTTCCATTTTCTCCTGTAAATCCTTTATCAAATATTCTTTTTATATCTTTTTCTGAAATTCCTACACCATTATCTTTTATCGATAAAATCACTTTTGTATCTTTTGAAATAGATTTTATCTCTATCCTAGGATCATTTTTATCACAGTATTTTATAGAATTAATTAATATTTGATTTATTATAAATTCACACCACTTAGTATCACTAAATACATTTTCATTAACTTCACTTAACTCTAGCTTAATATTTTTATTAATAAAATCTTTGTAGTTTTTTCCTATTATCTTTCTAACTAAATCTCCTAATGAAAACTCTTTGATTATATAATCTTTACTGGTATCCTTGCTCCTAGAGTAATATAATACTTGATCCACATACTCTTCTACTTTACTAATTTCTTCTTTTATACTATTTGTTATTTCATTTCTATTATTATCTATTATTAGTTTACTAGATGCTAAAGGTGTTTTCACTTCATGAACCCATGTCTCAATATACTCTCTATACTCTATTTGCTTTCTTTCATATTCTTTTAAAAATTCATGCATATCTCTATTGGTATCAAATAAAATTTCATATAAAATTTCTCCATCAATAAAGTCTGGTTTATGTATTAGCTCTGATAATAAAAACTTTTTATCTAAATTATTTAAAAGCTCTATTGTTGAAGTATAGTATTCTCTCCTTTTCCAATATTCAATTATTAAAAGTGATGTAATTGGCATACTCCAGGCTAAAATTACTATAATTACATATTCACTCTTTATATTTAAAAATAATAAAAATGCCGAAAAAGTTAATAGAAGAAATAAGTTTACTATTAAAAACATTCCTTTATCTCTTAGATATGCTTTCAAACTCATATTAATATATAACCTAATCCTCTCCTAGTTTCTATAACATTCTTCAACCCTATTTCCTCTAACTTCTTTCTTAGCCTAGTTACATTTACCGAAAGAGTATTATCATCTACATATGCTTCTGAAGACCATAAATACTCCATTAGTTCATCTCTTGATACTATCTTTTCCTTATTTAATATTAAATAATTTAATATTTTCAGTTCATTCTTGGTAAGCTCTGATATATTATTGTTGTAAGATATACTCCCACTAGATAAATTTAGATTAAGTCCATTATGCATTAATAATTGAGATGATGAACTATTAACTCTTCTTAATATAGAACTTATCCTAGCTAATAAGATTTGAGTATTATATGGCTTAGTTATAAAATCATCCGCACCTAGGTTCATACTCATCAACTCATCCATCTCACTATCTCTACTTGTTACAATAATAATAGGTACATCTGACTTACTTCTAATCTCTCTACAAATATAATATCCATCAAAAACAGGTAGATTAATATCTAACAATATTAAATCTGGATTTTCCTCAAAAATGTAATTAATTATATTTTTAAAATCTTTGGGCACTTTAACATCATAGCCGTATTTACTTAAGAACTCTTTCAACTCATTTCTAATCTTCTCTGTATCCTCAACAATAATAATCTTTTGCATTCTTCTTGCTCTCCTTTTATATGTATAGAGAAAGATTATACACCCTTCTCATATAGTTTATCTAAAAAAACTTTTATTTCATCCTCTTCCAAAAAAATTTGTCCTAAGGTCCCATGCTTTAAATCCACTTTTCTTAAAGAGTGAAAATCGGATCCTGCTGTATATATAATTCCTTTTTCTTTAGCCATGCTAATAAAATATTCAGTTTCATTTTCTTTATTCCTATAATATTTAGCTTCAATACCATCAAAATTCAAATTAATTAATTCATTAAAAGCTTCTCTTTTTAATAAGGTTGGATGTGCTAAAACAACAAAAGCTCCATAATGATGTAAAAATTCTACTCCAGCAGAGGTACTTATCTTCCCTCCCTCTGATTTGAAACTTAATTTTCCTTTATGATATATCTGGCACTCTTTAAATTTCCCTTTTTTCATAGAGTTAAGCATCTTTTTAAACTCTTCACCTTCATATCTATTATCTTTAAAATATCCAAGTATATGAACTCTATTTCCTTTGTATCTCGTTGACAATTCAATACCTGGAATAACTTTTACTCCATGAATCTTTCCAACCCTTATTGCTTGTTTATCTCCTGATACAGTATTATGATCTGTTAAAGCAATTATATCAATTTTTCTTTCCTTAGCTAATAAAATAATTTCTCCTGGCTTAAGCTCCCCATCTGACTCAGTTGAATGTATGTGAAAGTCTCCCTTAGTATACATATTACTCCTCATTGAATTAAAGTTATATTATTATTCTATGAACTAAATATTTAACTTCTAATAGAAATTTATTTTATCAACATTAATTTTTCTATCATAAGATAAAATATAGAATATTTATTAAGGAACTTTAAGATGAAAACATTAGTTGCAATTTTTTCTGTTACAATAACAATCGCTTGTTGCTTAACTAGTCTTTACTTAAAAAACAAATTAAAATAAATAATAATATTTTTAAAAGATAAATTATTAATATTATTTTTCTTTTAAAAGAATATATATTCCTAATTCTTAAAATTAAAAGGAGAAAGTGATCCTCACCTTCTCCTAAACAAAATTACTTTTTATTCACAGCTCTTTGTAAATTATCCACCAAATTTATTAGTTATTCACAAGATAACTTTTGATTAGTTCATTTCTTTTTTAGATAACTTTTCTAAATCCCCAATTATAACATTAAGCATATCTAACTTTGCTTTAGCAAAATCATTTTCTGGCAACCATTCTATTCCCATCTCTAAGCATCTTTTAGTTTCATTGTATTCACTTATTAATTTATTTAATTCTTCTCTCATAATACTATCCTCCTACTCAACTGTTACTGACTTGGCTAAATTTCTTGGCTTATCAATATCACAACCTTTTTCCTTTGCTGTATAGTAAGCTAATAATTGCAACGCTACTACAGCCAAAACTGGAGCTACTATATCTGATATTTGGGGAATCCTAATTTCATAATCAAATACCGATTTATCAAGTTCTTCTCCATGGTATCCTAACCCAATTATATTAGCACCTCTTGCTTTTACTTCAACCATATTACTTACCATCTTGTCCTTAAGATCACCTTGAGTAAATAATCCTATTACTTTTGTACCTGGTTCAATTAAAGCTATTGTTCCATGCTTTAATTCCCCACCTGCATAAGCCTCACAATGAATATAAGATATCTCTTTTAGTTTTAGAGATCCTTCTAAAGCTAATGCATAGTCCATACCTCTTCCTAAGAAGAACAAATCTTCTTCTTTAGCTAACAATCTAGCTATATCTTCTATATTCTCTTTTTCCTCTAAAAGTTTTTCAATTCTATCTGGTAATATTAATAAAGCCCTTACAATTTCTTTTTCCTTTGTTTCTTCTAAAATTCCTTTTATCTTTCCAAAGTATAGAGCTAATAAATGCATAACTACAACTTGTGTTGTATATGCCTTAGTAGATGCAACTGCTATTTCTGGTCCTGCCATTGTATAAATTACATCATTTGCTTCTCTCGAAATTGTACTTCCTACTACATTTGTTATTGCTAAAGTCCTTGCCCCTATCCTATTACAGTCTCTTAATGCAGCTAATGTATCTGCAGTTTCTCCTGACTGACTTACTATAATCACTAAAGATTTCTCTGTTACAAGTGGATTTCTATATCTGAATTCAGATGCTATATCTACTTCAACAGGAATCTTTGCCATTCTTTCAATTAATGTTTTTCCCATTAATCCTGCATGATATGCAGTACCACAGGCTACTATAAACACTCTATCTACATTATCCAAATCCTGTTTAGATAATTTAAAGTCATCAAAAAAGACACCATTCTCTATTGATACTCTAGAAGATATAGTGTCCTTAATAGCTTTGGGTTGTTCATGAATTTCTTTTAACATGAATGAATCATATCCACCCTTTTCAGCAGCATCCTCACTCCATGTTACTTTATAAATGTTCTTATCTATTCTTTCTCCATTTGCACTTAAAATAGAAACTCCGTTTCTATCCATAACTACAAATTCATTATCATCTAAAAGATATACATCTCTTGTATACTTAATTACTGCTGGAATATCTGAAGCAATAAAATTTTCTCCATTTCCTAATCCTACAATTAGTGGACTATCTTTTCTTACTGCTATTAGCTTGTCTTGTTCATCTCCACAAACCACTCCTAAAGCGTAACTTCCTTCCAGCTTCTTAGTAGCTTTTACAACAGCCTCAAAAAGATTTCCTTCATAATAATAGTGAATTAAATTTGGAACCACCTCAGTATCAGTTTCAGAAAAGAATTCATACCCTTCTGATATTAACCACTTTCTAAGTTCAAGGTAATTTTCAATAATTCCATTATGAACTACTGCTATATCTCCTTTTGAGCTTTTATGTGGATGAGAGTTTCTATCTGATGGTTCTCCATGAGTAGCCCATCTAGTATGACCAATTCCTATAGTACCTTCTGAACTTTTACTTTTTAAAGCTCCTTCTAGATTTGAAAGTCTTCCCTTCTGCTTAGCAAGAGATATACTTGTCCCATCTAAAACTGCAATACCTGCTGAATCATACCCTCTATACTCAAGTTTTGATAATCCATCTATTAAGAAAGATTTTGCTCCTTTATTTCCTACATATCCAACTATTCCGCACATATTTTTTCTTCCTTCCTTTTGTATCCTATATTTAATTGTCATCTTCTGTTAAGACTTCTCCTAGCAAAATCATAAAAGGGTATAATAATCCTAGGACTCAAAAGCCATAACCTTGAAGGCTTTAACACCAAACTGGATTTGTGCTACGAATTGCTCCATAGTTTTGCCAGTTGTTTACGGTAGTGCGATACCGTGGGGCACCCGCCGAAAAGTTTCGATACTCCCCAACCTCGTCAACTATATAAAATATAGTTCTGGCGCTTTTATTTATCTTTAATTATCTTATTATCTATAAAATCACTTCCATTCATTAATATTTTACACCCTATTGAAATTTTATCATATTTTTAAAGTTTGTCTATAGTAATATTGTATAAAATTGCATTTATTTTTGTGACAATTTAATTTCTTTTAGTTATTTTTATAGATGTCTAGACCTCTATTTAACTATATAACTAGTTTCCATCGTATTTGCCACCAGGTTTATTTAAGAATAATTATTCATTTATATTGTATTATTATTCATTTATTCTTTTGTATATTTCCCAATTCTTTTACTAATCCTAATACTGTTAATAATTTTATTTAGGAGGTATTTATATGCAACTTACACCTGGAGAATTACATAATTTAAGCGAATTAATGATGAGCTGTGTAAACACAATTACAAATATGGCTATGTTTAAGGAAAAAGCTATGGATCCTGAATTAAAGGCTATTTTTGAAAGTCAATTCGCAGCTCATGTTCAAGACTATAATATGAAGGTTAAATTTGTTAAAGAAGCAAATGGTCCCTCTGAAAAACTAAATGTTCCACCATTAAATAAAACACTAGTAGATTTTACAACTTCCCCTATACCACCGGTTCCGGTAACACCTAACACTAGCATTCAACAATTTAATGATAGAGAGATGGCTACAGCATATCTTTTAACTTTAAAAAGAGCAGGCAGAGAGTATGCTTGGAGTGCCATGGAGGCCGGTAATCCTACTTTAAGAGAATTTTTAAAAGATGCTTTTACAATGGCATGTAATCACGCTTATGAAGTTTGGGAGTGGATGGTTAAAAAGGGATTCTATCCATTATCTCCTGCCCCTCAACCTTTAATAGATGCTACTGCTTCATTCTTTAATGAAGTTTCTCAACAATAGCAAAAGCTCAAGGTTAAAACCTTGAGCTTCACTTATTATATAACTAATAACTTATAAATTTACTTTCTGAAAAATCAACTCTTCTTTTTGCTTTCTAGTTAGTCGCTTTATTTCATACTCTCTTTTCATAGCTCCACTTTTATCTTCAAATTCTTCATAATAAACTAATTCTAAGGGACCTCTTCCCTTAGTATACTTAGCTCCCCTTCCACTACAATGGTCCTTAAACCTTTTTTCCAAATTATTAGTCCAACCTGTATATAAAGAATCATCGCCACATTTTAATATATAAACATAATTCATAAACTCACCCTATCTAAAACTTATAAATCAAGTATAAAAGAAAATAAGAAAAATTTAAAGAACCCGTTTATTCTCCAAGTATTTTCACTAAAAAAGAGCAAGACGTTTATTTCACACCTTGCTCTTTGAAATTATATTTAATTCTGAAATCTTATCTTAATAATATTAGTTTCTTAAAGAGTTCTTTATAATGCTATACTGCTGTTCCCTCTTCTTTTTCAAATTGTGAATTATATAATTTAGAATAGAATCCACCCTTAGCTAATAGCTCTTCATGGTTTCCTTGCTCAACTATATCCCCTTGATTCATAACTAAAATCAAATCAGCATCACGTATTGTCGATAATCTATGAGCTATAACAAAGCTAGTTCTTCCTTCCATCAAGTTATCCATAGCCTTTTGAATTAATACCTCTGTTCTTGTATCAACTGAACTTGTAGCTTCATCAAGTATTAAGATCTTAGGGTCAGCAAGTATCGCCCTTGCAATTGTTAGTAATTGCTTTTGCCCTTGAGATACATTGCTTGCTTCTTCATTAAGTTCCATGTTGTATCCATCAGGTAATGTCTTAACAAAATGATGAACATGAGCCGCCTTAGCTGCTTCAATCACCTCTTCATCAGTTGCATCTAATCTACCATATCTAATGTTTTCCTTGATACTTCCATTAAATAACCAAGTATCTTGAAGTACCATACCAAACATTTCTCTTAATTCACTTCTATTAAAGTCTTTTATATTATGACCATCTATTAAAATCTCACCACTATTTACATCGTAGAATCTCATAAGAAGTTTAACCATAGTAGTTTTACCAGCACCAGTTGGTCCAACAATTGCAACCTTTTGCCCCGGCTTTACATGAGCTGTAAAGTCATTAATAATTGTCTTATTTGAATTGTATCCAAAATGAACATTATTAAAGTCCACTCTACCCTCTAAACCTTCTATACGAACTGGATTATCAACTGTTTGGTCTTCCTCTTCCTCATCTAAGAATTCAAATACTCTTTCAGCAGCAGCTGCTGTAGATTGTAAAAGGTTAGTAACTTGAGCTACTTGTGTTATAGGCTGAGTAAAGTTTCTTATATACATAATAAATGATTGTATATCACCAACTTCAATAGTTTTCTTAATAGTTAAGAAGCCTCCAAGTATAGCAACTGCAACATATCCTAAATTACCAATAAACATCATCATAGGTTGCATAATTCCTGATAAGAATTGTGATTTCCAAGCTGATCCATATAATTGATTATTTAACTCATCAAATTCTTTTACAGCTTTTTCTTCACCATTAAAAGCCTTAACTATAGTATGGCCACCATATAATTCTTCAACTTGACCATTAACATTTCCTAAATACTTTTGTTGATCTTTAAAGTATTTTTGTGACTTTTTAACTATACCCATTATTAGTCCCATTGATAATGGTAACATTAGTAAAGCAACAAGAGTCATTTGCCAACTTATTGATAACATCATTATTAATGCACCAATTATCATTGTTACAGAAGTAATAAGCTGATTCATACTTTGATTTAAGCTTTGCCCTAGGGTATCTATATCATTTGTAAATCTTGATAAAACCTCTCCATGAGTCTTCGTATCAAAGTACTTCATTGGCATTCTATTTATCTTTTCTGATAAATCTTTTCTAAGGTTATAACATATTTTTTGTGTTATTCCACTCATTATTATCCCTTGAATAAATGAGAATATAGCACTAATAACATATAATCCTATTAGGAATAAAAGTATTTGACCTACTCTATCAAAGTTTATTCCTCCACCTTCTACTCCGGTTACCTTTTCCACTAATCCATTAAATATTTCTGTAGTTGCTTCACCTGAAATCTTAGGTCCAACTATTGAGAACGCAGCACTTCCAAATGCAAAAATCACAATACCAATTAAAGCAACTTTAAAGTCTGCAATATATTTTAAAAGCTTTTTCATTGTGCCCTTAAAGTCTTTTGCCTTTTCTCCGCCACGCATTCCTGCCATAGGACCGTGTCCACCAAATCCTCTTTTCATTCCGCCACTTTTATTATTGCTCATTTTCTAGCTCCTCCTTTGAAAGTTGTGATAAAGCTATTTGCTTATAAACTTCACAGTTCTTTAGAAGCTCATTATGAGTTCCTTTTCCAACTACTTTTCCTTCATCTAAAACAATAATTTGATCTGCATGTAAAATAGTACTTATTCTTTGCGCAACTATTAACACTGTACTATCACTTGTTTCTTGCTTAAGTGCCTTACGTAATGCTGAATCAGTCTTAAAATCTAAAGCAGAAAAACTATCATCAAATATATAAATTTCTGGATTCTTAGCTATTGCTCTTGCAATAGAAAGTCTTTGTTTTTGTCCACCAGATACATTTGTACCACCTTGAGAAATTTCAGTTTCAAATCTTTCAGGTTTTGAAGAAATAAACTCCATTGCCTGTGCTATTTCAGCAGCCCTTACAATCTCTACATCAGTAGCTTCTTCTCTCCCATATCTTAAATTTGAATCTATTGTTCCAGAGAATAATATACCCTTTTGAGGAACATATCCTATCTTCTCTCTTAAGTCATGTTGAGATACATTTCTAACGTCTACACCATCAACCTTAATACTACCTTCTGTCACATCATAAAAACGTGGTATTAAGTTAATCAGTGTTGATTTACCACTACCTGTGCTACCAATAAAAGCTGTTGTCTCTCCTGGTTTTGCAACAAATGATATATCGCTTAGAACATCTTCTTCAGCATTAGGATACTTAAACGATACATTATTAAATTCAATATATCCCTTTTTATCTTCTTTAAAGTTTTCTGTTTGTTCTTTATCTTCTATTATTAAATCTGTAGATATTACTTCATCAACACGTTGCACACAAACAGCTGCTCTTGGAAGCATTATTGATATTGCAGATATCATTAAGAATGACATTATTATTTGCATTGTATATTGAATAAATGCCATCATATCCCCAACTTGCATTGCTCCTGAATCTACTCCATGTGCACCATTCCACATTATAAGAACGCTAATTCCATTCATAACAAGCATCATAGCTGGCATCATACAAGCCATTACTCTATTTACAAATATATTTGTCTTTGTTAAGTCTAAGTTTGCTTTATCAAATCTCTTTTCTTCATACTTTTGAGTACTAAATGCACGTATAACAGGTATACCAGTTAATATTTCACGTGTTACTAAGTTAACTCTATCCACTAATTTTTGAACAACCTTGAACTTAGGCATTACAACAATAAATAAAATCATTACTAATGAAAGTATTGCTATTACTGCTACTGCTATAATCCAAGTCATTGATGTATTAGTCTTAGTTACCTTTATTATTCCTCCTATTGCTATAATAGGTGAATAAATAACTACTCTTAACATCATTACCATTAGCATCTGAACCTGTTGAATATCGTTTGTGCTACGTGTAATTAATGATGCTGTAGAGAATTTATCCATCTCTGTATTAGAAAATGACATTACCTTATTAAAGACTTTACTTCTTAAATTTTTACCTAGAGTAGCTGCTACTCTAGCCCCTAGGAACCCAACAACTATAGTTGCTAATGCACTTAATAATGCAATTCCTAACATCTTAGCTCCAGCTAAAAACATATAATTTGTTTGAAGCTTATCTGTGTCAATTCCTAAGTTTTTATATTCTCCTTTTACATAAGAAATAGCACTTTGTGTTATTATGCTATCTGGCATATCACTAAACTTTTCATCAATAGTTTTTCTCATTTCTGATAATTCTTCTTCTGGCATTAATGAAAATACTTGGAACACATCTACGTCACCATTTTGAATCATTTGAGGTGGTAGATTAGCCATCATTTGTTCCTTCATCTTTTTAGTTTCTTTACTATCACTTTCAAACCCCTCTACTATTAACATAGGTTTGCCAAAAATATTACTTAACTCTTCTATAGTTTTTTTATCTTTTGTATTAAGTTCATATATAGGCTCATCCCCTGTTAAATCTTTATCTGAAAGAGATGCCTTATCTAAATGATTATAATTGCTTAACACTGTATTCTTATCACTTTCATTCATAAAAAGCATAAGCTTATCCATTTCAGTAGCTCTTATTACATCTGGAACAGGATTTTCAACTCCTCCTTGTTGTATACCAACATTAACTACCTTAGAAGTATAATCTGGTAAGGATAAATCACATACTGCTTGCCCTATTAAGAATAGAACTATTACTAAAATTGGTACAATTGATTTCTTTAAATACTTTAAAAGCTTTAGCATATCCTTTCTCCTTTCTCTGTCTACTTATGATGATTACAAAAACTTATATTTTTATCTTTTCCGCAAGCTTCCTCTAAATTTTCTCTTAACTGCATCATTAATCTTCGAAGTAGTAACTTCTCTTCAACTGTAAAGTTTCTAAAAGCCTCTTCCTCTATTTGCTCATGTACAGTTTTTAATTTTGAACAAATTTCTTTTCCTGCATCTGTAATAAAAATTCTTGAAATCCTTTGATCTTTCTCATCCTGCTCTCTTTTTATTAAACCAGTCTTCTCCATTCTCTTAATCATCACAGCCATTGTAGATGCTTTAACATTAAGATTTTCTGATAATTCTCTCTGACTCTGACCATTCTTCTTATTTAAAGAAAATAATAATGGCGGCTGTCCTGGATACAAACCAGTTTCTTCAAGTAATGAATGAGTTCTTATAAAATGCAGTCGCATAACCTGAGAAAAAACATATCTCAAAGATTCTTCATCATCTATGTTTTTGTTCATAATTAGCCCTCCTTTAATTAGTCGACTAACTATTATAATAATGCATAATATTTTATCATTCAATATTTTGTGCGCTATTTAATAAATTCTTCATAAAATAATTATTAGCCGACTAATCTTTGTAAACAATATCATCTATTATATTACTTAATTAATAACCAAAAAGCACAAGTATTTACATTATTAACTTTTTCGTTAAATATTAAAAGACTATATCAACCAAAATTGATATAGTCTAAAAAATGTTAATATAAATAATCCCACTAATATCCTGGGGAGAGTTGCTGTTACACAATTCAGTGGATATTAGTGGGATTTTAGCGTTTTTTAAAGTAATTATTAATCCAGCTTCTTATTAATCCAAGTCATCATTTCTCTTAATTCAGAGCCAACCTTTTCTATTGGATGTTCTGCTTCCATTCTTCTCTTAGCATTGAAGTTTGGTCTTCCAACTTGGTTTTCCATTAGCCAGTTTCTTGCGAAAGTTCCATCTTGAATCTCAGTAAGAACTTTCTTCATTTCTTTCTTAGTATCTTCAGTGATTATTCTATTACCTATCATGTAATCACCATATTCAGCAGTATCAGAGATAGAATATCTCATTGTTGCCATACCACCTTGATACATTAAATCTACTATTAATTTCATTTCATGCATACATTCAAAATAAGCATTTTCTGGAGCATATCCAGCTTCTACTAGAGTTTCAAATCCAGCTTTGATTAAGGCTGTTACACCTCCACAAAGAACTGCTTGTTCACCAAATAAATCTGTTTCAGTTTCATCTTTAAATGTAGTTTCAAGTACTCCTGATCTAGCACCACCAATAGCATTTGAATATGCTAAAGCAATATCCTTAGCATTTCCACTTGGATCTTGATGTACAGCTACTAAACATGGTACTCCTGACCCTTCTGTATATGTTCTTCTAACCATATGTCCTGGTCCCTTTGGAGCAACCATAAATACATCAACATCTTTAGGTGCAACTATTTGACCAAAGTTTATATTAAATCCATGAGCAAATGCTAAAGCATTTCCTGCTTCTAAATATGGAGCAACTTGTTCTTTATATATAGCAGCTTGTTTTTCATCTGGAATAAGCATCATTACTATATCAGCCGCTTTAACAGCCTCTGGTACTGTAGCAACTTGTAATCCATCATTTTCTGCTACCTTCCAAGACTTACTTCCTTCATATAAACCAACTATAACATCTATTCCACTATCATGTAGGTTTAATGCATGAGCATGTCCTTGGCTACCATAACCAATTATTGCAACCTTCTTTCCTTTTAAATAATCTAGGTTTGTGTCTTTTTCATAATACATTTTTACCATTTTTTATTCCTCCTAATATTTATTGAATATCTTCCTCGCTTATTATTTGATTAATTGGTGCACCTGGTGCAACCATAGGAAATACCTTTTTGTCATTATCTATTACGTAATCTATAACTACAGGTCCCTTTGACTTCAAAGCTTTTTCTAAAATACCCTCTAACTCATCCTTTTTAGTTACTCTATAACCTTCTGCTCCAAAAGCTTCTGCAAGCTTAACTAAATCTGTCTTTCTATCTAATGTAGTATTAGAATATCTTCCATCAAAGAATAATGTTTGCCACTGTCTTACCATACCTAAAACATTGTTATTCATAATCACTATAACTATTGGCAAATTATTTTTAACTGCTGTTGCTAACTCATTACAATTCATCATGAAGCTACCATCACCAGCAATATTAATAACTTTACAATCTGGTTTACCAAGTTGTGCACCAATTGAAGCACCCAACCCAAATCCCATAGTTCCAAGACCTCCAGAAGTTATCAATCTTCTAGGAGCATTAAAATCAAAATATTGAGCTGTCCACATTTGATGTTGTCCTACTTCTGTAGATATAATTAAGTTACCTTGATTCAACTTGTTTAATATTTCAAAAAAATACTGTGGAGTTAACTTCTCCTCTTCTTCCTTCTTATAAGCAGTTAATGTTTTTAAATATTCAACATGCTCTAACCACTCTTTATTCTTCTTTTCATCTATATGTGGTAAAATTCTTTGAAGCACTAACTTCAAGTCACCAACTACTGATAAATCAACCTTTATATTTTTATTTATTTCAGCTGGGTCTACATCTATATGAAGAATTTTTGCATTGCTTAAATTTTCCGGATTAGATATTACTCTATCAGAGAATCTTGCTCCTAGCGCAATAAATAAGTCACACTTTGTAGCGCTTATATTTGAAGCTTTTGTGCCATGCATCCCTATCATTCCAGTTAATAACGGATGTCCCTTAGGAACAACTCCAATACCCATCAAAGAATTACATATAGGCGAGTTAATCTTTTCTGCTAGCTCAATAACCTCTTCACTAGCGTCTGAAGTAATAGCTCCTCCCCCTACATATATAAATGGCTTCTTAGAATTATTAATTAATTCAATAGCTTCATTAACTTTATCTTCATAAATTAATTTTTCTTTTCTTGCTACTTCTAATGGTTCTAACTTTTTGTATTCTACTTTTTCTACTTGAATATTCTTTGGAATATCAATTAAAACAGGTCCCGGCCTTCCCTCTTTAGCTATATAAAATGCTTTCTTTATAACCTCTTGAAGATCATTTATATCCTTAACTATATAATTGTGTTTAGTAATAGGCATTGTTATTCCTGTTATATCCACCTCTTGAAAACTATCTTTACCTAATAAACTCATAGGAACATTCCCAGTTATCGCTACCATAGGGATAGAATCCATATAAGCTGTGGCTATACCTGTTACTAAGTTTGTTGCACCTGGTCCAGAGGTTGCAATACATACTCCCACCTTTCCAGTAGCTCTTGCATATCCATCTGCAGCATGAGCAGCCCCCTGCTCATGACAAGTTAAAATATGACGTATTTTATCTTGGTACTTATATAACGAATCATACAAATTAATAACTTGTCCACCTGGATAACCAAATACAATATCTACACCCTCATCTATAAGTGATTGAACAACTATATCTGACCCTGTTAAAATCATCCCGCCCCCTCCTTACCATAATTTTTTTTATTTAAATACAGCTCCAGTACTTGCAGAACTTACTAATTTAGCATATCTTGCTAAATATCCTTCAGTAACCTTTGGTTCTACTGGCTTTAATCTTTTTCTTCTTCCTTCTAACTCCTCATCAGAAACCTCTAGTTCTAGTTTTCCTGCATTTATATCAATTGATATAATATCCCCCTCTTCAACTAAAGCTATTACTCCACTTTCAGCTGCTTCAGGTGATACATGTCCTATTGAAGCTCCTTTAGTTGCCCCACTAAATCTACCATCTGTTATTAAAGCAACTTCCTTATCTAGTCCCATTCCAGCAATTGCTGATGTTGGTGATAGCATTTCTCTCATACCTGGACCACCCTTTGGTCCTTCGTATCTAATAACAATAACATCTCCAACTTTTATTTGTTTTCCCATAATAGCTTCTATTGCCTCTTCTTCTGAGTCATACACTCTTGCTGGTCCTTTATGTTTTAACATCTCTTTTGCAACTGCTGATCTTTTTACAACTGCCCCATCTTTAGCAAGGTTTCCTCTTAAAATAGCAATACCACCTGTTTCACTATATGGCTCTTCTATTGGCCTAACAATTGAATAATCTTTGACCTTCTTACCTTCTATATTTTCACCTTGAGTTTTACCTGTAGCAGTAATGCAATTTAAATGAATAATATTTTTCTTAGATAATTCATTTAAAACTGCTCCAATTCCCCCTGCATAATAAAGATCTATAATATGCGTTTGTGATGCTGGTGCAAGGTGACAAAGATTAGGTGTTCTACTAGAAACCTCATTTATAATATCAAGATTTATTGGTAATTTTGCTTCATTTGCTATAGCAGTTAAATGCAATACAGAGTTTGACGAACAACCAAGCGCCATATCGCAGGCTAATGCATTTTCAATAGCTTTTTCAGTTACTATATCTCTTGGTTTTATATCTTTTTCTAAAAGATTCATTACTGCCATACCAGCTTGCTTTGCTAATCTAATTCTTTCTGAATAAACAGCAGGTATTGTACCATTTCCAGGCAAAGCTAATCCTAATACTTCTGCCAAGCAATTCATTGAATTTGCTGTGAACATTCCTGAACACGAGCCGCAAGTTGGACATGCATTATCTTCTAGCTCCTTTAAATCTCCCTCAAGCATTGTTCCATTTTCATATGCTCCTACAGCTTCAAATACAGTTGTTAAAGAAACATCTGTATCTTTAAACTTTCCTGGTAGCATTGGACCTCCACTAACAATTACAGCTGGAATATTTAATCTCAACGCTGCCATCATCATACCTGGAACAATCTTATCACAATTAGGTATTAACACTAATGCATCGAATCCATGAGCTTTAACCATACACTCAATTGTGTCTGCAATAAGCTCCCTAGTTACTAAAGAATACTTCATTCCTTCATGTCCCATAGCAATTCCATCGCAAACTCCTATAGTTGGAAATACTAGTGGAGTTCCACCTGACATAAGTACTCCTTTTTTTACACCTTCAACAATTTGATCTAAATGCACATGCCCTGGAATAATATCATTTTGTGAGGTTACTACTCCTATTAGAGGTCTCTCTAATTCTTCTTCAGTAAGACCTGCCGCTTTGAATAGTGACCTGTGCGGAGCCCTTTGAGGACCTTTTTTTACAACGTCACTTCTCATATTTTACATCCCCTTTTCTATCTCACTTAAAACTAACTTTGTCATTTCTTCAGTACCAACAAGTTTCATACCTTCACTCATTATGTCTCCTGTTCTATATCCTGATTCTAAAACTCTTAAAACAGCCTTATCTATTAATGCAGCCTCATCGTCTAGTTTAAATGTGTGCTTAAGCATCATACTTCCTGAAAGTATTGTAGCAAGAGGATTTGCAATTCCTTTACCTGCAATATCAGGTGCACTTCCATGTATAGGTTCATACATACCAAAACTATTTTTCCCTAATGATGCTGATGGAAGCATACCAATAGATCCTGTTACCATACTTGCTTCATCTGATAATATATCTCCAAACATATTTGAAGTAACTATTACATCAAATTGTCTTGGATCTCTTACCATTTGCATTGCTGCATTATCAATATATAAGTGATTTAATTCTACTTCCGGATAATCCTTAGCTACATCTTCCACAATTCTTCTCCATAACCTTGAGCTTTCAAGTATATTTGCTTTATCTACTGAAGTTACCTTCTTCTTTCTCTTCATTGCTGAGTCAAAAGCAATTTTAGCAATTCTTCTAACCTCTTCTCCGTTATATCTTTCAGTATCATATGCTGCAGGAATTCCATCTACAGTAGTTTGTCCTCTATCTCCAAAGTAAATTCCACCAGTTAATTCTCTTACCACAAGTACATCTATACCATCACCAATTATGCTTTCCTTTAATGGTGACGCATCTTTAAGTGGTGCATATAACAATGCTGGTCTTAAGTTACAATAAAGTCCAAGCCCACCTCTTAAACCTAACAAAGCTTGTTCAGGCCTTACTTTAGCTGTTGGATTATCCCACTTTGGCCCTCCTACTGCCCCCAGTAATACAGCATCGCTTTTCTTACATGCATCTATTGTTTCTTGAGGTAAAGGATTGCCTGTTTTATCTATTGCACATCCCCCTGCCAATAAATATTCATAATCAAATCTATGACCAAATTTTTCTCCTACTGCATTTAAAACTTTAATAGTTGATTCTACTACCTCCGGTCCAATACCATCTCCAGGTATAACTGCTATATGATATTTCATTTTTTTAACCCCCAATTTATTTATTTCTTATATATCCAATTAATCCGTCATTATCTATTATATTTTGCATAAACTCTGGGAATGGTTCTCCCTTATATTCTTCATTCTTAGTTAGGTTTTTAATTACTCCTGTAGAGAAGTCAACCTCTAGCTTATCTCCATTATCTATTGCCTTAACAGCCTCATCACATTCTAAAATAGGTAATCCTATATTAATGGCATTTCTGTAGAATATTCTTGCAAAAGTTGAAGCTATTACACAGCTAACCCCTGCTGCCTTTATAGCTATAGGTGCATGTTCTCGTGAAGATCCACAACCAAAATTTTTATTTGCTACAATAAAATCTCCATCTTCCACATTCTTAACAAACTCTTTATCTATATCTTCCATACAGTGTGCAGCAAGTTCTTTATGCACTGAAGTATTTAAATATCTTGCTGGAATTATTACATCTGTATCTACATTATCGCCATACTTAAAAACTTTTCCTGTTACTTTCATTTCAAACTCCCCCTTATACTAACTCTGGATCTGTAATCTTTCCTGTTATTGCAGATGCAGCTGCCACAGCTGGACTTGCTAGATAAACTTCTGATTCTACATGACCCATTCTTCCTACAAAGTTTCTATTAGTTGTTGAAACAGCCCTTTCACCAGCTGCTAGGATTCCCATATGACCACCTAAACATGGACCACATGTTGGAGTTGAAACTACAGCTCCTGCTTCTACTAAATCTTTTATAATTCCTTCTTCTAATGCTTGAAGATATATTTTTTGAGTTCCCGGGAACACTATGCATCTTATTCCCTTCTTAACTTTCTTACCTTTCATTATGTCTCTTGCTACTCTTAAATCTGACATTCTACCATTTGTACAAGACCCTATAACTACTTGATCTATATTTACATCTCCCACATTATCTATAGTTCTTGTGTTATCTGGTAAATGAGGGAAAGAAATTGTTGGTCTTAAAGTACTTAAATCAATTTCATAAACCTCATCATATTCTGCATCACTATCAGCTTCATACTTTTTCCATTCCCTTGAAGCATGCTCTTTTAAATATTCTTCTGTTTTTTCATCTACAGGAAAAATTCCGTTTTTTCCACCTGCCTCAATAGCCATATTAGCCATTGTAAATCTATCATCCATAGAAAGATATTCTAATCCATCTCCTACAAATTCCATTGATTTATATAAAGCACCATCTACACCTATCATTCCAATGATATGTAAGATAATATCCTTACCGCTTACCCATTTAGCTGGTTTATTCTTCAACACAAATTTAATCGCCGATGGAACCTTAAACCAACATTGTCCTGTAGCCATTCCAGCTGCCATATCTGTAGAACCAATTCCTGTTGAAAATGCTCCTAATGCACCATAAGTACAAGTGTGAGAATCTGCACCAATTACTACATCTCCTGCTACAGCTAGTCCTTTTTCAGGAATTAAACAATGCTCTATCCCCATTTCACCAACCTCAAAGAAATTTTCAATTTCCTTTTCTTTAGCAAATTCTCTTATATATTTAACTTGTTCTGCAGCCTTTATATCCTTATTCGGAGTAAAGTGGTCTGGAACAATAGCTATTTGGCTCTTGCTAAATACTTTATCAACACCAAATTTCTTAAACTCTGTTACTGCAACTGGTGTTGTGATATCATTACCTAACACTAAATCAAGTTTAGCTTCAATTAATTGTCCTGCCTTTACACTATCTAATCCTGCATGTGCTGCTAATATTTTTTGTGTCATTGTCATTCCCATTTGTAAATCATCCCCCTTAAAAATATGTTCTTGCTTTTCTTTCAATATCTTTTATAAGCTTATATTCAATAGAATCCACTAGAGCTATCCAACTTGCTTGAATTACATCTCTTGACACCCCAACTGTACTCCAATTTTCTACCCCATCAGTAGACTCTATTAATACTCTTACTTTTGCGCCTGTAGCACTCTCAGAATCTAAAACCCTTACTTTATAGTCAACAAGCCTTACATCTTGTAATTGTGGATAGAATACATCTAATGCTTTTCTTAAAGCTTTGTCTAATGCATTTACAGGCCCATCACCTATTGCTGCATTCATCTCTTCTTTCCCATCAACTGTTATATTTATCATTACAGAAGAACTAAACTCTTTATCCCAAGAAGGTTGTTCTGAAAATACTTTAAAGTAATTCAACTTAAAGAACGGTTTATATTTTCCTATAATTTTTCTCATTACCAGTTCTACAGTACCCTCAGCACCTTCAAATTGATATCCTTCATATTCTAATTCCTTCAATTTATTTGTAATCTTCTTAACTTCTTCACTATCTTTAGATATATTAGGAAATATCTTTTGAACTTCTGAATATACAGTACTTTTACCACTAACTTCAGATATCAAAAATCTTCTCTTATTTCCTACTAACTCTGGTTTAATATGTTCATAAGACTTAGGTGCCTTACAAACAGCATCTATATGCATTCCTCCCTTATGAGCAAAGGCTGATCCTCCTACATAAGGTGCTTCATCTTGTAATGTTATATTTGAAATTTCAGCTATGAATCTAGCAACGGTTGTAAGTTTAGAAAGGTTATTATCATCAATAACCCTATAACCCATTTTCAACTTTAATGTTGGGATGATTGTACTTAGATTTGCATTACCACATCTTTCACCTATACCAATGAAAGTTCCTTGAATTTGATTAGCCCCAACTTGTGCTGCCACGATTGAATTAGCTACCGCCATCCCCATATCATCATGACAATGTATACCTACGTTGCCCCCTATTATATTTACTACCTCTTTAGTAATATTTCTTATCTCGTCTGGTAAAGTTCCCCCATTTGTATCACATAAAACTACTGATTTTGCCCCCGCTTCAGCAGCTATCTTTACTGTTGAAATTGCATACTCTTTATTTTGCTTATATCCGTCAAAAAAATGTTCTGCATCAAATATCACTTCTTTATTTTTACTTACCAGATATTTAATTGTGTCCCCAATCATATTTAAATTCTCATCTAGAGATGTTTTTAATATTTCCTTCACTTGGAAGTCCCATGACTTACCGAATATAGTAACGACTGAAGTTTCAGCCAACAATAAATTTTTTATATTTTTATCTTCACCTACTTCGGTATTAGGTCTTCTAGTAGAACCAAAAGCCACTATTTTAGAATTCTTAAGTCTTTCGCCCTTTAATCTCTTAAAAAACTCCATATCTTTAGGGTTAGATCCTGGATTTCCAGCCTCAATATAGGTAACTTCTAAATCATCTAGTACCCTAACTATTTTTAACTTATCCTCTAGAGAGAAAGATATTCCTTGACCTTGTGCCCCATCTCTCAAGGTGGAATCAAATATATCAATCTTTCTCTGCCCCATATATAATGCCCCCTTTATTTATTGCTAATTAATGATTCCTTATATTTTTGTCCCCTCTTTCAAGAGCTGTTACCCCTGTTCTTACCAACTCTTGTATTCCATACTCTTCCATAAGTTTTATTAATGCTGTTATCTTACTCTCGTCACCTGTTAATTCTATAGTTAGAGTATCTACTGACACATCAATAATCTTACTTCTAAAAATAGTAACTATTTCATTAATTGCCGCTCTCTTTTCAGCATCTGCTTTAACTTTAATCAAAACAAGTTCTCTATACACAGAATTTCCGCTTTTTAAGTCGATGACCTTGATTACATCCTCAAGCTTATCTAATTGTTTTTTCACTTGTTCTAAAGTGTCATTGTCCCCAACTATCGCAATAGTCATCCTTGAGATTTTTTCATCTTCTGTTCTTCCTACAGTTAGACTATCTATGTTATAGCCTCTCCTTGAAAATAATCCAGAAACTCTACTTAAAACTCCTGATGAGTTTTTTACCAAAACAGATAACACATGCCTTTGTTCCATATAGCCTCCTCCTTATTAAAATATATCCCCAATAATACTAGATAAAAGGTATAAAAATACCCACCCTTAATGATATGAACCATAAGAGGTGGGATAAAAATCCGCCTGAAATATAATATCACTAGGTTCCAACAAACCCTTGCATATAACGGATGCACACCGGATATCGCTTACTCATTCTAAAAGAACTTTCTGGATTCAGCTCTGGAGTGATAATTATTTAAATAAAGTATCGATTCGCACCTACCATCGACTCTCTGAAACCTTCTTGCTTAAATAAACGTCTCCTTCATAGCGATTAATTTCCATAAATGTTTTGTTGATAAAATTTTACTATTTCATCCATGTATTGTCAATGAATCAAATTTACTTTTATAAATTTGTTAGTGAAATCCTATTCTTATTTTATCTTTTAAGATTTCTTTAGATATAATTAATTGTTTTTTGACAATTCATCAATTAATCACATACTTATTTGTATTATAGTTAAATATTTATATATCTTTTTTATTATAATATTATTACTTTTGCAACTTTATTACCATTTAGTTAAACTTCTTTTCTGATTTTGTTAAATCTGCTATATAGTCAAACTTTCTATCAAAGCAATACAATAAAAAACCGTACTTCATTTAATCATAAAGCACAGTTTACAATTCTACTTATTTAACTTTTTTACTTACTACTCTTCTCTTCAATCATATTAGCTAAATTATGGGCTAATTCATCAATTTCAGTTTGATTTTCTCCCTCTAGCATCACTCTTACTAAAGGTTCTGTTCCTGAAGGCCTTATTAAAACTCTTCCTTTTCCATGTAATAATTCTTCTATTCTATTTATTTCATCTTGTATTTCTTTATCTTCCAAATAAATATTTTTCTTATTGTTAGGTACAGTTGCATTAGCTAACACTTGAGGAAGTTCTTTCATTATTGAACAAAGTTCACTTAATGTCTTTCCTTCTTTCTTAACTATTGATGCTATTTGAAGAGCCGTAACTAAGCCATCTCCAGTTGTATTGTAATCTAAGAATATAATATGTCCAGATTGTTCTCCACCTAAAACATATTTTCCTTTAATCATTTCTTCTAATACATATCTGTCTCCAACCTTAGTTTTTAATGTATTCATTCCTAATTCATTGCATGCAATATCTAATCCTAAATTACTCATTACTGTAACTACTAAAGTATTGTCTTTCAATCTATTAATTTCCTTTAAGTGCTTTCCACATATAGCAAGGATGAAATCACCATTTATTAAATTTCCTTTTTCATCTACTGCTAAGCATCTATCTGCATCTCCATCAAATGCAAATCCTATATCGCATCCCTTTTTAACTACATACTCCATTAATTCTTCTGGATGTGTAGAGCCACATTTCTCATTAATGTTAGTCCCATCCGGATTATCATTTATTACATATACATCTGCACCTAATTCCCTAAATGCTCTAACTGATGACATATATGAAGCTCCATTTGCACAATCTAAAGCAACCTTTAAGCCATTTAATTTAAACGGTATAGTATTTTTCGCAAACTCTATATAATCGTCTAATGCTCCAACTTCTATTATTTCTCTTCCTAATTGTGTTCCTACAGGACTTGGAACACCTTCAAAATCACTTTCAATAACTCTTTGAATTTCATCTTCTAATTCATCAGATAATTTATATCCCTTATCATCAAAGAACTTTATTCCATTATACTCAACAGGATTATGTGATGCTGAAATCATTACCCCTGCATCTGCTCCATATTCTCTAGTTAAATGTGCTACTGCTGGTGTTGGTACTACTCCTAAAACAACTGCTTCAGCTCCTACTGATAGTATTCCTGCAACTAAAGCTGCTTCTAACATATCCCCTGATATTCTTGTATCTTTACCTACTAATATCTTTGGCTTATGTGCACCCTCAGTTAAAACATACGCACCAGCTCTTCCTAAATTATAAGCTAGCCTTGCATCCAATTCAGTATTTGCAATACCTCTTACTCCGTCTGTTCCAAACATTCTACTCATAATTTACCTCTTTTCATTAAAAGTACTCTAATTTCTTAAGTTTCTATAATTTAGTATAATCATTGCCCTCAATATTGGCAACACTATTCCTCGTCTTTTCTTATTCTTTCAAGTAATAAACTATAGCCATCGCTACCATAATTTAAACATCTATTTACCCTACTTATAGTAGCAGTACTTGCTCCTGTTATTTCAACTATCTCTGTATATGTCTTTTTTTCATTTAACAGCTTAGCCACATGCATTCTTTGTGCTAAGGATTTTACTTCATTTATGGTTGCAACATCCTCAAAAAAATTATAACACTCTTCTAAATTTTCAAGTTTGAGTATAGCTTCAAAAAACAAATCCATCTCTTTACTTTTTATCTTTGAGTTTATCTCACTCATTTTATTCACTCCTTAGAATAATATACTAGTTAATTATACTCTAAGCTTTTACAATTCACAACTTCATATAGTTAAAGCAAGATTTATTTTATACTTCTGTATTCCTACTGCCCTCTGGATTAGCTAAAGAGTTTAATCCTTCTAACCTTAAATCTTGATAAATACTCATCGTTGGTAATAACCATACCTCTCCTGTTCCACTATATACATTTAATAACCCTTCACCATTAGTAACACTTCCTATTAAAGAAGATGATTTTTCTACAGTAAACTTAATATTACTAGTTCTTAATACAGCAAAATTACCATCTACCTTTAAGGTATCATTAAATAATTTACATTTAAAAATTTCTGACTCCGGTACAGGAATCTCTAATACAACTATTCCACTTCCAGAAATACTTGTTTGATATATTCCTTCATTTCCGAATAACATTGAAGAAACACTTTTTTGCATGGCTGCCCCAACTTCAACATCTTCTTCACAAGCATAAAACAATCCATCATCAACTATAATTTCTTCATCTTCTAATTCTATTAAGGCAAAATGTCCAAATGACGGCTCTAAAAATATTTCACCTGTTCCTTCATAGGTTGGTTTAAACATAGTTTCACCTGTCAACTTACTATTTAAAAACTTTTTCCCTAATCCAACTACTCCACCTGTTTTAGTCTTTATTTCTATTTCACCCTTCATATAACTTAACGCGCCTGATTCAAGCTTTACTGAACTATCCTCAAGAATAATTCTAACTTGTCTCAGCTTTATTCCACTGTCATTCATTATTTGTAATCCAAGAGCTGTTCCAACATCTGTTGCTCCTTCTAAACGATCAAATTCTAAAATCTGAAACTTCGAATCATTTCTCATCTCTGATAACATAGTCAATTTGTTTTGAATATTCATAGATGTTCTCATAAACTCACCTCAATATTTTTTATCTTAATTTTATCACAAATTTATTCATTGTATTATTAACGAATAAATTATTTCTAATTAGAATTTATCTCGTCAAAATCCGTTCAACACCGCATTTTTACTATTACTTCTTAACTTCTTAAGTTTTTAAGTTCTTAAAAACAAAAAGAAGCTCGTTTAAAACAAGCTTCTTCTATAAGTAATAATTTATTTTAGTAAACCTTCGCCTCTTCTTCCCCACTAAGAACTCTTATAGCTCCTTGTGCTAAAGCAAGTAATTCATCTTCACCTGGATAAATTGTTATTCCAGCTATCCATCCAGCTCTTTTCTTTATAGCTTCAGTAACTACTGGAGAATATGCTATTCCTCCTGTTAAAACTATTTGGTCAACCTTACCTTCTAAGACAGTTGCCATAGCTCCAATATCTTTTCCAACTTGATAAATAAACGCACTAAATAACTCCTTTGCTTCTTCACTGCCTTCATCTATCATTTTTAATACATCTCTCATATCGTTAGTGTTAGCATATGCATTTAATCCACCATTACCAACTAACTTGCTATAAACCTCTTTTTCAGTATACTTACCGCTAAAACAAAGCTTAACTAAATCTCCAGCTGGTACTGTACCTGCTCTTTCTGGAGAAAAAGCTCCTTCTCCATCTAATGCATTATTTACATCCACAACTCTACCATGGTTATGAGCCCCAACAGAAACTCCTCCACCCATGTGTACAACTATAAGATTTAGATTTTCATATCCTTTTCCACTTTCTTTTCCATATCTCTTTGCTACAGCTTTTTGATTTAAAGCATGGAATTTTGACTTTCTTGGTAGTTCTGGAACACCTGAATATCTTGCTATATCTTCTAATTCATCAACAACAACTGGATCAACTATAAACGCTGGTACTCCTATTTCTTTTGCTATTTCATTAGATAATATTCCACCTAAGTTGGAAGCGTGTTGTCCTTGAACTCCAACCTTTAAGTCTTCTAATAATTCTTCAGTTACAGCATAAGTACCACCTGGAATTGGCTTAAGCATTCCCCCTCTACCTACTACTGCATCTAAAGTCTTTATATCAAAGTTCTTTTCTTTTAGAACATTTAAAATAACTTCTTTTCTAAACCCTCTTTGCGCATATATGCTATCATATTTTGCTATTTCTTCTGTTGAGTGTCTAAGAGTTTCTTCAAATAATTCCTTTTCATCTTCATACACTCCAATTTTAGTTGAAGTTGAGCCTGGATTTATAATTAATAATTTGTATGACATACCATAACCTCCATTAATTCTCTTGATTATTTAATAGATTCAGCTACAACAGCTGCTAAAGCTATTGAGTTAACCTTTGTTTCAAAGCTATCTGCTCTTGAAGTTAATATAACTGGTGCTGAAGTACCAACAAGTATTCCACCATTTCTGCTATTAGATGTATAAGTTAAAGTTTTATACATTACATTTGCAGTTTCTATATTAGGAAGCATTATAACATCAGCTTTTCCTGCAACTGGTCCTGTTATTCCTTTATGATGAGCAGCTTCTTCTGATAATGCATTATCTAAAGCTAATGGTCCATCTACTACACATCCCTTTATTTGTCCTCTATCATTCATCTTTGATAATAATGAAGCATCTATTGTAGCTGGCATATCTGGATTTACCACTTCAACCGCACAAACTGGAGCTACTTTTGGACATTCTATTCCACATGCATGTGCAACACTAACAGAGTTTTGTACTATTTGTACTTTAGCCTTTAAATCAGGATAAGTATTAAATGCAGCATCAGTTAAGAATATTAACCTATCAAATCCTTCAATTTCAAACACTGATACATGAGACATTACCTTTCCTGTTCTTAATCCAACTTCTTTATTTAAAACACTTCTTAAAAAAGTAGCTGTATCTACTAACCCCTTCATTACCATATCAGCTCTGCCACTAGATACTAGTTGGATTGCAAATAATGCAGCTTTTTTTACATCTGGTTCATGAATAACTTCAAATTGAGTTATATCCATACCTATTGAATCAGCTATTTCTTTAATCTTATTTTTATCTCCTACTAAAATCGCATCAGCAATTCCTTGTTCCTTAGCAGCTTTAATAGCTTCTAATACTGGTTCATCTTGTGCTACTGCAACAGAAACCTTTTTTCTTTTGCACTCTTTTACCCTTGATAATAAATCATCAAAATTCTTACTCATTTTACACACCTCTTATACTCTTTATCTATATTTTTAATTATTTACAAGTTAAACAACATAAAACTATGTTAAATTTATAACATTCATAGTTATACTTATCCATAGATATTAATTCCATTGTAACAAAAAATATCCTGAAAACCGAAGTTTTCAGAATATTTCATTAAATTTCTTTATATTTACCTATAATTTTCTCAGCAACCTTAATTCCGTCTACTGCAGCTGATATTATTCCTCCTGCAAAACCCGCTCCTTCTCCACAAGGATATAATCCTGATGTATTTATACTTTCTAAATTCTCATTTCTTGACATTCTTACAGGTGCTGATGTTCTAGTCTCTATACCTGTAAGTACTGCATCATTCATTCCATATCCTTTTATTCTAGTATCAAATTTAGTTATACCATCTTTTAGAGAATCAACCACATAATTAGGTAAACATTCTCTTAAATCCCTAAATTCAAATCCTGGTTTATATGATGGTGTCACACAGCCTAATTTTTTACTTACTTCATCCTTCATAAAGTCTCCAACTAGTTGAATCGGTGCCTTATAGCCACCGCCACCTAAATTATATGCTAAACTTTCATAATATCTTTGAAACTCCATACCTTTAAGCGGTGAATCTCCATAAAAATCGTCAGGTCCAACAGTTACAACTAATGCAGAGTTTGCATTTTCTAAATCTCTTGCATGATAACTCATTCCATTAGAAACTAATCTATTCTCCTCTGAAGCAGCTGCTACAACCACTCCTCCAGGACACATACAGAAAGAATATATTCCTCTTCCTGTTTTTTCACTTTGATAAGCTAACCTATAATCTGCTGCCTTTAATCTAGGATGACCAGCATACCTACCATACTGACTTTCATCAATCATATTTTGTGGATGTTCAATTCTTACACCTACTGCAAAAGCCTTAGGTTGCATAAAAACTCCTTCTCTAAATAACATTTCATATGTATCTCTTGAACTATGTCCTATTGCTAAAATCAATGCTTCACAAGGAATCTCTTCACCATTTACAATAATGCTCTTTAACTCTCCATCCTTGATATTTACCTTTTCTAACTTTGAGTTAAATTTAACTTTTCCACCTAACCTAATAATTTCTTTTCTTATATTTTTAACTACTCCCTTTAATAAGTCTGTGCCTACGTGTGGCTTCCCAGAATATATTATTTCATCTGGCGCTCCTGCTTTCACTAGTTCTTCTAAAACATATCCACATCTATTGTCTTTTATTCTAGTAGTAAGTTTACCATCTGAAAATGCTCCTGCTCCACCTTCTCCAAACTGTACATTTGATTCTAGATTTAGCTTACAATTCCCCATCCAAAATTCCTCTACAGTTTTTGTTCTAGAATCTACATCTTCTCCTCTTTCAATTACAATAGGATTATATCCGTATTGAGCTAGTCTTAATGCAGAAAATATACCGGCTGGTCCAAATCCAACTACTACAGGCCTATGTTCTAATACTACATTTCCCGATTCAACCTTAACTTCTTCTATGTTATCCTCAATTTTTATATCTTTATCTTTTAGTTTAGATACTATTCTCTTTTCTCCATTACAACTTATATCTATAGAATAATTAAATTTTATATTGTCTTTTTTACGAGCATCAACACTTTCTTTTAAAATTTTAAACTTGAAAATATCTGATTCATTTATTCTAAGTTTTTTAGCTACTTTTCCCTTTAAATTCTCCAATGGTTCTTCTATACTTAAGCTTATATTATTAACTCTAATTGTCATATTCTCACCTTTTCTTATTAGATATCTTTTATTTCCTACTATAACAAAAAAAAAGTGGCTACGCCACTTTTTTAATTGGAAGAATTAATAGTTTTTACTGCAATGTCGTTATAACTACCGTAACCTTTCCACTATTTGTTTTTATGGATACATCCTGTCTATCAATTCCTACTAAAGTTGCTTTCCACTCAATTTCATGATTTCCTTCAACTAATCCGCCAACACTTGCTTCAACTTTAATATTATCAGCTTTTATTGATAATAAAGCTTCTTTTGTCCCTTCTAATACCACCTTTACTGTGTTAGGTGTATACTCATGACTTGTATCAACTCCAATATAATCCACCTTAACATCAAAGCTTTTAGTTACTGGAATCTCATCCTTTATCTTCAAGTTAACAGTTACATACTGCTCATCTAAACTTACTGTTATTCCCTCCGGTATTGATAACTTCAAGTTTACATCTTTACTAGATACTATATCAGATAAATTTAACGGCTCTGTTTCTATATATTTAATATTTTCAACATCCTTAGGATTACCAATAATACTTACTTTACTCTTTGATAATGTTTCCTTCTCTATACTTAATCCATTTTTTAATGAACCTGTATATTTAACTTTTATAGGAACTTCCGTTCCTTTTCCCACCTGCATTTTTAACGTTCCTTTTGACCTATCTAAATTTACACCTTTTACCACAATTCCTTCACTATCTATAGGAATCAACTCATATTCACTTTCAAAGTCTTCTGATATATCTTTAGTCTCTCCAATTAAGGCTACTGATTCTACCTTTGAAACTGCACTTTCAGGACCATAAATCTTAACACTTTGTGGCGTAAATTCTACAGCTCTTTCTACGAAACCTTCTTTAAAAAATGTATCTACTTTAGATACAACATTAACATACTTTTCGGTATACTCTTCTACATTAATTTTTATTGATAATACTCCAGTATTCATTACATTTACATCTTGCGGATAATTAACCACTCTTACTGGAACATTATTTTCACCCTTCTTTAATACATAAGTTCCTAAGTCAGCTGTAACTTTAAAGTCAGCTACTTTGGCAGAATAAACCGCATTTGCAGGTCCCTCTACCCTTAAATTAACAGTAAAGTTTTGATTAGGGGATAATGCCAAATTAGATTCTCTTAGTACCTCTGAATTAATTATATCTACAGGTATATCTTTTATTTCTGAAGATTTATTAGGATTTTCTATGCTAGTTACATAAAGCCATAGACAAAAAGCTAATAAAACGCAAACTAATTGTACTACGCCTCTTTTTTCATTCCCTTTATCCATGTTTTCACCTTCTCTCCAGCACTTTTTACTCTTTTAGCATCTCTGTTTTCCATTATTTTCAAAAGTATAGTTTTTAATTTTTCCTTATCATAATTTCTAGTCAATCTACCATTAACAGCTAATGAAATAACTCCTGTTTCTTCAGATACTACTATAACTAATGCATCTGAATTCTCTGACAGCCCCATTGCGGCTCTATGTCTAGTTCCAAGCTTCTTATTTATGCTATTATTATTTGTTAACGGCAAAACACATCCTGAAGCATGAATTCTATTTCTTCTAATTATTGTTGCTCCATCATGCAATGGAGTATTTACAACAAATATATTTTCTAAAAGATTTGCACTAACCTGTGCATCTATAAGTGTTCCTGAGGATATAATCTCTCCTAGACCTGTTCCTTGCTCTATAGCTATTAATGCTCCAGTCTTAGTAGCTGCAAGATTCTCCACAGCTGTTACTATCTCATTTACTACTTCGTTTCTATACTCAATGGGCTGACCATAATGTATATCTTCAAATGTACTCCTACCTAAATGCTCTAATACCCTTCTAATTTCAGGTTGAAATATTATAATCATAGCTAAAACACCAATAGTAAGTGTTTTGTTTAATATAAAATTCAATGTATCCAACCTTAAAAATAGACTTATTGGAATAAGAGCAAATATGAATACAGTACCTTTTAATAATTGCTCTGCTCTTGTTTCCTTTATCAACATATATCCCTTATAAAAAATAAAAGATACAACTAGTATATCTAAAATAGACCAAATGGTAATATTTTTCACCGTATTAATTATTAATGTTCCTATTTCATTCATTGGTCTCACCCCTCTTCTTAATCACTATTTAAATTATACACTAATTTACCAATTCTTAATATAATCGAGATTACAAAATTATGATTTTTTTTAATTAATCATACTATTTTACATAAATAAATAATATAAATCTTATATAGAACATTTATATCCGTAAAAGGAGGGATAAAAAATATGAAACTAGATAAACTTAACATCAATAAAAAATATATTATTGCAATCATATGTATAATCTTACTCCCTATTGTTATTTTATGCGTAATTAAATTAACACCAAGTAATAGAAATATATCTCAATTAAATAACATAGGAAAAAAAATAGAATCTTGTAACAAAAAACTAAAAGATTGTTTAGATGATAATGGTATAAATTCTGATACCACAAAAGAGACATTAACTAATGAATTAATAGAATTATCAAATATCCAATCTACTTTAGATTCAGCTAATGTATTAGACCAAAATAAAGAATTAAAAACAAAATTATCTGAAACACTTGAATATAATATAAATCTATACCAATTAACATTATCAATTATAAAAAATCCTAATTCTACGGAAATATTACAAACATACAATGAATATACCCAAACATATGAATTACTTAAAAACAATTATGATACACTACATTTATTAGGACTAGATATAGAGTTTCCTTCAGAAGCAGATGAATTTTTTACAACATCCACTACATTTATCAATACCTTAATAAAGCTCAATAGAGAAAATGATATAAAAATAAGTCAAAAAAGTACTTATATACTAAATCTTGAAGAATGCATAGAAGTTCTAAATTCTATTAACGAAGATTTACGTCCTGCTCTAAATAAAATTAGAGAAGATGGTCGTTCTCTTGATAATCTACTTAAAGACGTAAAGGATAAGAGAAGTAAATTTAATGAATTAAAAAGCAAAACTTATTCATTTAGCATTCCTGAAAACGGAAATGAATGTTATCAAGTACTTCAAGACACATTAAACTACTATGAACTATATATAACTTCTCTTGAACATTCCATAGTAGTAGAAAAAACATCTAACGAAAAAGATAAGGATGATAATATAGATATAAACTATGAAAATAGTTTTGAAAAATATGAAGACTTTACTGATAGCTTAAAAGATTTAAAATCTGAGTTGGATAATTTTAATAATAAATAAGTATAAATAATCTTCTTTTGGCAATACTAACACTTGACTGGGTTAGAAAAAGGAGGTTATTTATGAAAAAATTTATGTGCCAATTTACTCTTTGCTTAGCTCTTCTCAGTTTGTTTTGCTCAGCAATCCCAGCTAAAGCAATAGTAATGGGTAACACTTCTAGTTATGACATTACACTAGAGGAAATTAATATAGTAAATAAATTAAATAATATAAATACAGAAGAAACAGTGGAAGTTTTTAATCATGGTCAGGAAAAGATATATATAACACAATGTGATATAGATCTAATGGCTAAACTCGTTTATGCAGAAAGTAGAGGGGAACCTTTCGAAGGAAAAGTAGCTGTAGCATCTGTTGTGCTAAATAGATTACTTAATCCAGGTTTCCCAAATAGTATTGAAGGTGTTATATTTCAAACTAATGCATTTTCTTGCGTTAGAAATAGAGATATTAAAGCTAATCCAGATCAAAGTTGTTATGATGCTGTCTATGAAGCTATTAATGGTACGGATCCAACAAATGAAGCGCTTTACTTCTATAATCCTGCCATAGCTACCTGCTCATGGATGAAACAAACACAAAAAAAAGATACCAAATCAATTGGTAATCACGTATTTTTCAAATGTTAAAAAGAGGGCTTTATACCCCTCTTTTTTTATTCAAAAATACCTTTTTTAATTACTGCTCTGTTTTCTATTAAAGACTCTCCCTTTCCATACACATCAATAACTGTCAATTCATTTTTATCTACTAATACAAAATCCGCATCTTTTTTAGACTCTATTCTCCCTTTTAAATCTAACTTTAATACATCTGCAATATTAGATGTTATAACCTTAATTGCACTTTCTATAGGTACTTTATGCTCTTGTATTGCAATTTTTACCTCTTCATATAAACTAAAAACAGAACATATTCCCATACCACTTAAGTTTCCTTCACTATCAAATTTAGGTAAACTTCCATTTCCATCTGACGAAAATGTTATTCTATTTAAATCTGCCCCTAAATCATAGGCCATCTTTAATCCCTTACTTGCTCTTACTTCCCCTTCTTCCATATTATCCGGATCACAACTTGTAGTTAAATCTATGAATCCACCTTCTTTAACCAGTTTAATCCCTTCATTAAATAAATCTATATTTCTATTTATGTGAGTTGGTAATAATTGAGATACAGGGATTTCTGTATTTTCTTTTAACTTAAAAATCATATTCAACTTATCACTACCATCTCCAACATGTATATTCACTACTCCAGCTTTATTAGACAATAACCCCGCAACCCTTGATTGAGAAACAACTCTTGTAAACTCTTCAAAAGCTGGTTGAGAACTTCTATTATCTGATATGGCGACTTCACCAACACCAATATATTTATCAATTAACATTATATCTTCTTTAATGCTATTAGTAACTGTTTTTACAGGAATAGAATATGATCCAGTATAGCAATAGCTTGTTATTCCTTCTATTTCAAGAGCTCTAGCTTTTGCTAATAAAGCTCTTCCATCTCTACATACATCATCTGTGCCTAAACAACCTACTACTGTTGTAATACCCGCCTTGGTTAAATCTGTAAACTTAATTTCTGGTGTTCTCGATGAAAATCCATTTTCTCCTCCTCCACCTAGTATATGTACATGAGCATCTATAAATCCAGGAAACATCAATTTACCTTTTCCCTCAATTATCTTTATCTCTATAAAATCACTAGGTATATTTATTTCATCATATATTCCTTCAAACTTGTTTCCTACCACAACTACATTCTTCTTACCTAAATATTCAGGCGAATATACTTCTACATCCCTTATTACAGTTATCACAAAGACACATCCCTTCTAATTAAGCTCTAAGATATTCTGTATATTTTTATTATAATAAATAGATTTTGAGTAGCTCTTTTTCAACTTCTTCGCATAATAAATACTTTTATTAATATCTTTTTCCTTATACATTAATGCTAATTCATACAATACTTCTTCAATATATTCTCCTTTAGAAAACAACTTCTCATATTCTTCATAAAACTTTATTGACTCATCAACATTATTTAATTTTGCTTCAATTACTGCATTAAAAAACAATATATGTGGATATAAATAATTTTCTCTTCCATATATGTAAGCTAAATTCATATCACTTTTTGCGCTCTCATATTTTTTATTATTATAAGATTCCATTCCTCTTTTGTATAAGTAATCAGCACTATTAGCTTCTAAGGCTTCTTTGCCCTTATAATAAAATACTTGTTCTTCTTTGCTTAGGTTCTCTAACCTTACTTTACTAATTATATTATGTAATTCTATATAATTTTTTTCATCTATGTATTTATCTATTTTACTAAAGTCTACAGAACTCTCTTCTTTATTATCTTCTTTTTTAGTATCTTCATTCATATTATTATCATTAAAATACTGCTTGTCTACATTTTCCTGCTGTTTTGCAGAAGATGCATATAAGCTGCTTATTAAAGGTATCGCAATAATTATTAATATAATTCCTATAAAAATTATAACTTTCTTCAAATCTAATAAATTATTGGCCACATTCACTTTTTCATTACTATATGACTCTATACTCTTTTTTATATTATTTGCCTCATTATTAAACCTATCTATTTCTAGAACTTTTATTAAGTAATATGAACTTAAAACATACTCACATTTTTTTAAATAGCAATTTGCTAAAGAGAGATTTACATTTAATGAATTAAAATCACTTTCTCTACATTTCATAAAACTCTCTATAGCTTCATCTATTTCTAATCTAGCTAAATGTTTTTCTCCCTTATTAAATAATTTCACTCTATTATAATCAGCTTTGCTATCTTGAATATAATTTTTTGCAATTTTATCATCATTAAAATCCCAATTAATCTTCCAAGTAGCAACTGCCTCATCTAAATTTCCTTTTAAATATAGTAAAAGTCCTTTTAAATTCAACGCAGCAGAATTTCTTAAATTTAAACTTATTGCCTCTTCACACTGTAATAATGCTTTCTCAAGCTTTCCTTCTTCATAATATTTAATTGCCTTTGAATATAATTTATTGTTATTCTTTTGTTTCATTTAAATAATCCCCCAAAATATAATTCCTAATAAACCTGCTAATACTATTATAACTATAGGATGAATCTTTTTAGAGAATAAACATCCTCCTACAATCAAAGTAATTATAATAGATTTCACATCTACATATGCATCTTTAGCTAATGATATAAATGCATTTATTATTAACGCAATAAGAACAGGCCTCATTCCCAAAAGTGCTGCCTTTAAATATTTAGATTCTTTAAACTTATCTATAGCCTTAGATGCAATAGATACAAGTATAAAGGAAATCACCGTTATTCCTAATGTAGCCAAAATACTTCCTACTACTCCACCAACTTTATATCCTACAAAAGTTGCTGAATTAACTGACACTGGTCCTGGTGTCATTTGAGATATCCCTATTATATCTACAAATTCACTGCTGCTTAACCACTGATGTTTTTCAATAATTTCTCTTTGCATAAATGGTATCATTGCATAGCCACCACCAAAGCTAAACAAACCTATCTTAAAGAATGTGAATAATAATTTTAATAGGATATCCATCATCCCACCTTCTCTCTAAGAAATACCATACCATAAATAGCTGAACAAATAATAACTATAACAGGATGAATATCAAATACTACTAATGCAATTAAAGCTATAATTCCAACTATTAAATTAGATATATTTTTATTTACACCTTTTAATAAGCTTACTACACCAGCTAAAACTAACATAGGTACTGCAGCTGTAATCCCACTAAATATTAAATTTACATAGTAATTATCTCTAAATTGCATAAATACTGTAGCTACAAATAATATTATCATAAAAGACGGTAACGTTACTCCTAATATTGCAATTATACCTCCTATCACACCTCCTAATTTATATCCTATAAATGTTGAGCAATTGATAGCAAAAGCTCCCGGAAAGCTCTGAGATATAACTAACATATCCATAAATTCTTCTTTTTCTATCCACTTATTTTTATTAACAACTTCTTCTTCAATAAGCGGAATCATAGCATATCCACCACCAAATGTAAATGCTCCAATTTTAAAAAAAGAAAAGAACATTTTTAATAACTTTTCCATATTGCTATATAATCTCCTTATTTTTCAACTTATATTCTATCATATAAATATTGTGTGCTTATAATAGATTTTATATTTATATTTTATAAAATAAAAGGTGTTGCTATTCGACAACACCTTTATTCTAAAACTTAATATTCCTATAACCTTCTTTTTCATATATGTAATATAAATCCAAAACATTTTCTATTTTATCAACTGTAGAATAACTTTGCAAAAAAAAAACACTCGCCATATGCGAGTGTTTTTATATTATTCTTGATCTAATATTATCTTTTTAGCATTTAAAATTGATGTAGCACTCATTGAGAACTCATCTAATCCATATTCTACTAATGTTGGAATAGCAGCTTCATCTCCTGCCATTTCTCCACACATTCCTACCCACTTACCATGCTTATGTGCACCATCGATAGTCATCTTTATTAATCTTAATACTGCTGGATGCATTGGGTTGTATAGGTATGATACCTTTTCACTCATTCTGTCAGCAGCTAATGTATATTGTATTAAGTCATTTGTTCCTATTGAGAAGAAATCAACATGCTTAGCTAATTCGTCAGCATATACTGCTGCAGCTGGGATTTCAACCATGATACCCCATTGGATTGAATCTGAATATTCTTTTCCTTCTGCTCTTAATTCAGCTTTACATTCTTCAACAACAGCCTTAGCATTTTGGAATTCTTCTAATCCAGAAATCATTGGGAACATTACGCATAAGTTTCCGTAAACAGAAGCTCTTAATAATGCTCTTAATTGAACCTTGAATATTTCTTTTCTATCTAAGCAAAGTCTTATTGCTCTATATCCTAAGAATGGGTTCATTTCTTCTGGTAATGGTAAGTATGGTAAAGTTTTATCTCCACCGATATCTAATGTTCTGATAACAACTTGCTTACCTTCCATTTTTTCAAGAACGAACTTGTAACTTTCATATTGTTCTTCTTCAGTTGGAGCATTGTCTCTATCCATATATAAGAATTCTGTTCTGAATAGACCAACACCATCTCCACCATTAGCAATAACGCCAAGTACATCCTCTGGTTGACCTATGTTACCACAAACTTCTACTCTCTTTCCTGATTTAGTAGTAGTCTTAACATCTATTAACTTCTTTAATTCTTCTTGTTCTTCTTTGAACTTTTCTTTCTTAGCTTCATATTCAGCTATTACATCTTCTGATGGATTTATTATTACATCACCTGTAATACCATCTACTATTATCTTATCTCCAGTTTTAACAGCTGAAGTAATATCTCCTAATCCTAAAACTGCTGGAATTTCTAATGTTCTTGCCATAATAGCAGCATGAGAAGTTCTTCCACCTATGTTTGTAATAAAACCTACAACTTTACTTCTATCTAATTGAGCAGTGTCTGATGGAGTTAAATCATGAGCAACTACTACAGTATTAGCTTCAGTTATAGCAAATGCATCTGCACTCTTACCAGCTAAGTTAGCAATTATTCTCTTAGATACATCTTTAATATCAGCAGCTCTTTCTCTCATATATGCATCTTCCATTGATTCAAAGATTGATACAAACATATTAGTAACATTGTCTACAGCTTTCATAGCATTTATACTATTTGACTCAATCTCCATAGCCATAGCCCCTGTAAATTCTGGGTCATCTAATAATGTTATATGAGCCTCAAATACAGCAGCCTTTTCTTCTCCCATTTCTGCAGCAGCTTTTTCTTTAATCTTTTCTAATTGAGCTCTTGAAGCATCTAAAGATTTTTGTAAAGCTTCTTTTTCAGCAGCTACATCTGTAACTTTTTGATCTGTTATAACTATTTCTTCATGTTCTTGTAAAAATACAGTTCCTATTGCATAACCTTTTGAAGCAGCAATACCTTTTTTCATAATTAATGATCCTCCTCAAACTATATATTCCACTAATTTAACCATCTCACAACTCTTATTTAAATATATTAATACCCTGTAGTAAACCTTTTACATTATAAATGCAACTATTATTTATTATAACATATTTTCAAAACATGTTAACACCTATTATTTAATTTCTTTCTTTTTTAACATTTCGCATAAAAACTTTTAATATAATTAAATTTTACCCTAATACAATCTTTATAAGTCATCTATCAGGGTGGCAGCTTTTGCATATGCTGTAGATTTTGCTTCAAAAAAGTCTGTTTTAACCGAATTAGCATCTGCTAATACATCTACCCACAATGCAGGATTTTCATCATACCCATCATATATTTTAGGTAATCCTATAGCGCTTAATCTTAAATTTCCTAAATACTTAATATAATCTTCTATCAACTTTTTGTTTATTCCTTGTATGTTATCACCTATTACATAATGTCCCCAAGCGATCTCATTTTTAACACCTTTCTTCATCATATCTACTAGTTCTTTTTTTAAATCATCATTAAATAACCCTGGTTCTTCTTTCTGAAGTTCTTTAATTATATTTCTAAATAGCCACAAATGAGTATTCTCATCTCTATTTATATATCTAATTTCCTGTGCAGATCCAGGCATCTTACCATTTCTCTCTAAATTATAAAAGAACATAAATCCAGAGTAGAAGTATATACCCTCTAATATATAATTAGCCATAATTGTCTTCACTAAATTATACTTGTTAGGCTCTCTTAAAAAGTTATTATATAATTCCCCTATAAATTTATTTCTTTCTAATAATATTTTATCATCTTTCCATTGATATAATATTTCATTTCTCTTCTCAGGAGAGCATATTGTATCTAACATGTAGCTATAACTTTGTGAATGAACAGCTTCTTGAAATGCTTGAATTGTCAAACATAGATTAACTTCGCTTGCTGTAATATAGTTTGATATATTACTTAAATTTGCAGTTTGAATTGAATCTAAAAATATTAAAAATGATAATATTTTATCGTATGCACTTCTCTCTGCCTCATTCAATTTAAAATAATCCTTTAAATCTTGTGATAAGTTAATTTCTTCTGGTATCCAAAAGTTATTCATAGCCTGCCTATACCAATCACTAACCCATCCATACTTCATATTATTAAAATCATTTAAGTTAGTAGTATTTCCGTTAATCATTCTTTTTTTACTAACTTCAATATCTCCAAACTCATTAAATAATGGTTTTCTATTTATTTTCATAACATTCACCCTCTAAAATTTTTATGCAGAACAACTTTCACAATCTCCTACTGTCAAAGATTTACTTCTAACATAATAAATTGATTTAACTCCACATTTATTAGCTTCAATATAAAGATTCATTATACCTCTCATTGTATAATTTGTTGTTATATATAAATTAAATGATTGCCCTTGGTCAATATGTCTTTGTCTTATTCCATTTATTTTAACGCACCATTCTTGATCTATATTATAAGCAGAATTATAATACCAATAATTATCATCACATAACTGTGGTGCAGTTTTCGGCACTATACTTCCTTTCTTTTCTTCTAAGAAAAATCTAGACATTATGGGATCAACACCTTCACTTGTACCAGCGATTGTAGCTGTAGAACCATTTGGGGCCACTGCCATAATATATCCATTTCTTATCCCATACTTATTAATATCTTTTTTTAAGGAATTCCATTCATCAGAATCATATCTTCTTAAGTCAAAATAATCTCCACTTTGCCAATCTGAGCCTTGAAATTCTGAATATCTTCCCTTTTCTTTAGCTATCTCCATACTTGCCTTAATTGCATAATAATTTATTTTCTCATATACCTTATCAGCAAAATCTAAATGTTCATCTGATGTCCAATGGATTCTATTATTTACAAGCATATGATGATATCCACTTGTTCCCAATCCTATAGCTCTATACTTTTTATTAGTAATATCAGCAAAAGGTACAGAATAATAATTCAAATCTATAACATTGTCCATTGCTCTAATTTGAGTTTCTACTACATAATCTAGTTCCTTATCATTAAGTACATCTACATTTCCTAGAACTATAGAAGATAAATTGCACACTACAAAATCTCCTGACTTAGTTCTTTCTACAACAATTTTATCTCCATTTTCGTCAACTATCTCTGATTTCCTTATTTCCATAGGACTCATATTTTGCATTATTTCTGTGCATAAATTAGATGAATATATCATTCCCTTATGCTTGTTAGGATTCATCCTATTTACAGTATCTCTATAAAATGCAAATGGTGTTCCTGTTTCTGCCGCACTCTTAATTATTAACCTTACTATATCTTTTACAGACATTACTCTCTTTTCTATTCTGCAATCATTAACACAATCATAATATCTTTCTTCCCACTCTTCTCCATAAAAATCCTCTAATGAATATCCTTTTACAGTTCTTATTTCATGTGGGCACATCATATACCAATTAGCATCAATATCAGTTTCTGCTAATCTCCAAAATAATTCTGGATAACATAGTCCTGGGAAAATATCATGTGCTTTTTTTCTATCATCACCATTATTTGTTCTTAATTGAAGAAATTCAGGCAAATCCTTATGCCATGCATCTAACCAAATAGCTACTGAACCATTTCTAACTCCTAGCTGGTCTACTGCTATAGCTGTATCATTAAATAGTTTTATCCAAGGTATTATTCCTCCTGATGCTCCTTTAAAGCCTCTTATAGCAGATCCTAATGCTCTTACCTTACCTATATATATGCCCATGCCACCACCAAATTTTGATACCTCTGCAAAATTATCAAGAGATTTATATATACCCTTCAAGCTATCATCAACAGTATCAATAAAACATGAACTTAATTGATAGAAAGGTTTTCTTGCATTTGACATAGTTGGAGTTGCCATAGTTGCTTTTAATGAACTTAATACATCATAAAATCTTATAGCCCAATTTACTCTATTCTCTTTCTCTTCAGGAATAGCTAAGTGCATAGCAATTCCCATAAACATTTGTTGTGGTAATTCAACAACCTCTCTATCATAGTTATGAACAAGATATCTCTTACTTAACAAGCTTATCCCACTATATGTAAATAAAAAATCTCTTTCAGGCTTTATCACATTCTCTAATTCTTTAACTTCCTCTTCTGTATAATTTTCCAATATATATTTCCCGTATAAACCTTCCTCAGTTAACTCCTCAATAAATTTATACAAGCCCGAATATAATCCAGATTCGCTATTTATTCCTCTTATTTTCTTAACTTCATCATAAAGCTTAAGAGTATATAATCTAGCCGAAACATATTGCCACTTTGGTTCCATCTCCGTAGTTAACTCTAATGATACTTGAATGATACATTCCATAAGCTGTTTATCATTCATCTTAGGTGTTATAATATGCTCTAAAGCTTCTTTTAACCTATCTAGGGTATATATTCCCTCGTTATCTTTAATTGCTAAAAGCCCTTCTCTACATAACTTCTCTATCTTTTCCAACTCGACCCCTCCACTATATATAGTATTCTTTTTAATCATTTCCTAATTACAGTACAATATATAGTACATTATAATTTTTATAAATAAGTATGTAAAATTCTATATACTCCTTTTCTGGTCAAAAATTATATCTTTTTATCATTTTACTCCATATTACTTCGCTTACCTGTAATGATTATTAATAAATAAATCCTATTACTCCAAGAACAAAAAAATAGATCTAGGCTTATCCTAGATCTACTTCATTCTCTTTATTTAAAGGTAAATATATAAATATTTTAAACATATCTCCCTCTCTTGTTATATATACTTTCCCATCATGTAATTCAATTATACTTTTAGTTATAGCCAATCCTAGTCCTGACCCCTCTATTCTAGAATTTCTAGAAGAATCTCCCCTTGCAAATCTCTCAAATATCTCCTTATTATCAAAGTTCATTTCATAATTAGATATATTCTTAAAAGAAAGAACAATGTATCCATCCTTTTCTCTAATATCTACATATACTCTAGTCCCCTCTAATGAATACTTCATAGCATTTATTATGATATTCTCTATTGCTCGTGAAATCAACTTTCCATCAAGGTCAATATATACCTCTTCTCTATAGCTATCAACCTTAAATTCTATATTTTTGCTTTCATATATATAATAATATTCTCCTATTGTTTGATGAATAAGGGAAACTACATCAATATTATCCTTAAACAATTCCATCTTGCCACTATTAATCTTAGACATCTCAAACAAATCATCAATTAAAACCTTCAACTTCTTAGCTTTCTTTTCAACAATAGCTAGATAATCTTCCTTCTCATCTTTAGTTATATCTTGTCTTAAAATATTTACATAATTTATTATAGATGTCAATGGTGTTCTTAAATCATGGGATACATTAGAAATAAGTTCTGTTTTTAACTTTTCATTTTTCAATGCATCTTCTACCGCAATGCTATATCCTTCTTTTATTTTACTTATATTATTAAGTAATTCTCTAACCTCTGGACTACATTGATCTTTAATTTCATATTTTATATTTCCATCTTCGGATTTTTTAATAGCTTCATTCACCTTAATTATCTCAATAGATTTCTTTAATGAATAAGTTATTCCTATCAAAGGTAATAACATTATAAAGAAACTCCCCTTAAATGGATACATAGAAAAAAACTTAGCTAATATATTATTCTCATACCCACCATTTACTGCTAATAAGTATAAATATACTATAAAAAATAGTGATAGGCTGCTGAAAGTTATCATTAAAGTCCTTCTAGTTTCCTTATAAGCAACTCCATACTTAAGTACAAATATTACGCTTTTTACAAAATTCCCTCTTAATTCAACTTTACCTCTACTTCTTATAAATACAAATATTATTTTTATAAACATGAATATAGCAATAAAAATAATTATAAAGTTTAAAATAGCAATCTTTAAATTATTAATGTTTGTATATCTATTTATATCCGAATAATAATACTCCTGAAAGTTTGATAATATACTACTATTATATACTAAGTTCTCTTCGGAAATATTCTCGTTATCACTTATCTTAAGCATTTCACGTCCTTTATACTTACTATATAAATAATCCTGTATATCCTGCTCTGTTAATCCATTGCTTACACTTAACGTCTCACTAAAATCATTGGTTATAATAGAATTATCTCTCTTGTCTCGTATAATGAAATATAGCTTACTATCACTTGAATCTATATCACTACCCTCATAGGAGTTGTTAATAAAGTATGCTTTTAAAACATCTTCTCTATTTTTGTCATTATAATATAATTCTTCTAATCCAAATGTATTATTATAGATATACTTTTGAAGTCCTTTTACTTCATCTAAAAATGTCTGCTTATAAAATCCCTTAGGATTTATAGTTGCTTGCATAGCTGATAAATTCTTCGAAGAATATCTAGTAAATACGTCTTTATATACCTCAACTCCAAAAAATATACAAGTAAGTGCTACTATTAATATTTCAATCATCCATATATGATTGAAATAGCTCTTAATTTTCTTTTTCAATTTTGTAGCCAATACCCCACACCACCTTAATATACTCTGGCTCCTTTGTATTTAATTCTATTTTCTCTCTTATTCTTCTTATATGAACAGTGACTGTATTCTCACTTTTATAAAACGGCTCTTCCCAAACCTTTTCATATATTTCTTTTATTGAAAAAACTCGACCTAAATTTGAAGCCAATAAAAGCAATATTTTATACTCTGTTGCTGTAGCTTTTATCTCTTCTCCTCTTACAGTTATTTTTTTAAGCAAAGTATCTATTTCTAAGTCCTTTACCTTTATAACTGAACTTTCTTCTATACTCAAAGGTTTTTCATATCTTCTTAATTGAGACTTAACCCTCGCTACTAACTCTAAATTGTTAAATGGCTTTGTTATGTAATCATCAGCACCTACATTTAATCCTAAAATTTTATCAGAATCTTCTCCTTTTGCTGATAACATTATTATAGGAATATTCTTGCTTTCCCTAATTTTTAAGCATGTCTTTATTCCATCTAATTTAGGCATCATTACATCTAATATAATTAAATGTATTTGCTTACCCTCTAATATATCTAAAGCCTCTAAACCATCTTCAGCCTTTATTACATTTAACTTTTCTCCTCTAAGATATATTTCAATGGCATCCCTAATTTCTTTTTCATCGTCTACAACCAAAACATTATACACACCAATTGCCCCCTTAAACTTATATATTTAAATTATATCCTATTCTTATTAAATCATATCTTTACTAATCCTTTATTAAGTTTTTATTACTTTCCTTCTTCTATAGTATATTCATTATTTTCAAAGTAAAAAGTATTACTTTGCTTATTATCTATCTTAAATTTTGCTATAACAATTATAGCAATAATTATTAGTATAATAAGTAAAATCTTTTTATTTTCCTTACTTCCTGGCAAATTTATTCTACTCATAACTATCACCTCTATTCATAATTTTACTATAATTTTAACAGTAAAGTGTTTTATTTCTCTTTTTCTTTATATATAATGGACAGGGAGTATAAATCAAATGATTAATTTTTTAATTTAGGGGTTTTTTTATGGAAATTATAAAAAATAACAAAAGCTTTATTTTAGATGTAATTATTATTTTTATTGGTTGCTTTATAGCATCTTTAGGTATTAACTTGTTTTTGAGTCATGCTCAATTATTAAGTGGTGGTGCTACAGGTATTGCACTTATTTTAGAATACATGTGGAATATCTCCTCTGGTATTACTCTTTTTATTTTAAATATCCCACTTTTTATATTAAGTTATAAAAAATTAAGTAAAGATTTTACCATTTATTCTGCCGTAGGTATGGTTTCATTATCAACGTCACTAATCATTACTAAGCAATTTTCTTCATATATAAAAGTAAATGATATGCTTCTTTACTGTATTTACGGAGGGATTTTATGCGGAATAGGTTACGGACTTGTTTTTTTGCGTAATGGCTCTGCTGGTGGTACAGATATAATAACCATGCTAATTAGAAAAAAATATTCTAATTTTAATATAGGAGCAGTTAACTTTGCTATAAATTTAATAATAGTAACTATAGGAGCTATAATATTTGGTATTCCTAGAGCTTTATATACATTAATATCAATGTTTATTCAAGGTCTTGTATTGGACCAAGTTATAAGAGGTTTCTCAAGTAAAAAGTTAATGATGATACTAACTGAAAAAGAAGAAGAAATTATTAAATATATAATAGCTGATATGCATAGAGGAGTCACTACTCTTCCTGCAAGAGGAGAGTTTACAGATCAAGACAAGAGAATGTTATACTGTCTAGTTACCTCTAGGCAGATGATTACTTTAAAAAACAGAATATTATCATGCGACCCCAAAGCTTTTATTAGTATCTTAGACGTTTCTGAAGTTAAAGGGCGTGGATTCCAAAACCTATAATAAAAAGCCAGATATTTTATCTGGCTTTTTTGCTATCTAAATATTTCTTTTGTCCAATTTCATATAAATTGTTTCCTTCAGTATCTACTATAACAACCAATGGCATATCTTTAACTTCAATTTTTCTAATAGCTTCTGCACCTAAATCGTTATATGCTATTATTTCTGAACTAATAATACTCTTACCTATTAATGCTCCTGCTCCTCCAATAGCACCAAAGTAAATCCCCTTATTTCTTATAATTGCATTTATTACCTCTTCACTTCTTGAACCTTTTCCTATCATTCCTTTAAGACCTAAATCTAAAAGTATTGGAGCATATGGATCCATTCTATAACTAGTAGTTGGCCCTGCTGAACCAATAACTTCCCCAGGCTTTGCTGGAGTAGGTCCAACATAATAAATTATTTCATCTTTGATATTGAAAGGCAACTCCTCTCCCATATCTACTAATTCTATTAATCTTTTATGGGCTGCATCCCTTGCAGTATAAATTGTACCTGATAATAATATAGTATCTCCAGCCTTTAAGCTTTTTGCTTTTTCTTCAGTTAATGGTGTTTTTAAATTTATTTCCATAATTACCTCCTATAATATTATCTCTTTATGCCTTGTAGCATGACAATTTATATTTACTGCAACAGGTAATCCTGCTATGTGGGTAGGGTAAGTTTCTATATTCAATCCAATGGCTGTTGTTCTTCCACCAAAACCTTGTGGTCCTATACCTAACTTATTAACTTTTTCTAAAAGTTCAATTTCAAGATCTTTATAAAATTCATTTTTATTTCTTTCATTTATTGGTCTAATTAATGCCTTCTTAGCCAAATATGCAGCCTTATCAAAAGTACCACCAATTCCAACTCCAATAACCATAGGGGGACATGGGTTAGGTCCAGCTTGCTTAACTGTATCTAAAATAAACTTTTTAACACCTTCTAAACCGTCAGCTGGTTTTAACATTGCTATTTTACTCATGTTTTCAGAGCCAAACCCTTTAGGTGCCAAAGTAATTTTGACCTTATCCCCTTTTACTAGATTATAGTATATTACAGCTGGAGTATTATCTTTAGTATTTATTCTATCTATAGGGTCTTTCACTACTGACTTCCTTAAAAATCCCTCATCATATCCTTTTCTTACCCCTTCATTAATTGCATCTTCAAGTAATCCCCCAACAAAATGAACATCTTGTCCAACTTCTATAAAAATACAAGCCATTCCAGTATCTTGGCATATTGGGACATTCTCATTAGCAGCTATATCTGCATTTAATAAAATTTTATCTAATACATCCTCAGCTATCATGAATGGTTCCTCTTCTTTAAATTTATTTAAAGCATCTTTTATATCATCACTTATATAATAATTTGCATCAATACATAATTGTTTAACTACATTTTCTATTTCTCTTACATTTATCTCTCTCATAAACTTCACCTCTACCTCTAATATAATTTACATCCATATTATACTAATAGTTCATTTACTTTTCAATTACTTGCAAAATTCGTAATAAAAAAGAAGGTGCATACAAACACCTTCTTTCTTCTACATATTTCCCCGGAAATTTATTTTATTTCATCAAAATATTTATTTATTCCAATTGTTATTCCCTCTACAATTTGATTTTGATGGCTTTCGCTTTTTAACCTTTGTTCTTCTTCATTATTTGATAAAAAACCACATTCTACTATTAAACAAGCACCATCATATTTATCTCTTAATATCTTATATTGTTCTTTTGCGGCCTTTTCTAATCTCTTGTTATTATCTTTTACTACTTCTTTTAAGGAACCTTGTACATACTTTGCTAATTTCATACTTTTTTCGTTACTTGCATACCATACTTGAGCTCCAAAACATTTTTCACTATTAAACTTATTTTGATGTATTGAAATGAAAATATCACATTTAGTTTCTATCTTCATTTTACATCTAGCCTCTAAATCTTTTACCTTTTTAGGAGATAATTCTTTATCTTCCTCCCTAGTCATGTATACCTTATATCCTTCTTTTTCAAGTTTTTCTTTTAATCTTTTACTAATTTGAAGATTTATATCTTTTTCAATAGTTCCATTTCTTGATTGTGCACCACCATCAATGCCACCATGACCAGCATCTATAAGTACAATGCCTTTTGATACTTCTTCTGCCATAACAGGTACTTTTATCATTAATAATGCTATAAACACTGCCACTATTATTCGTCTTACTTTCATAGTGCATCCTCCATTCAAACTTATTATCACAAAGTTATTATGTGATTAATTTGTCCATTTATTCAAAGAAAAAATCCCCCATAAATTATGGGGGATTAAACTATGCTGAATAATTTTCAATAACACTCTCTGCTATATTTGTTGAATGGTCTCCAATTCTTTCAAAATTACTTATTAAATCTAAGAATATGGCACCTGCATATGCATTACATTTTCCATCATATAGTCTCTTAATATGTTTATCTCTAAATTTCTTTTGCGAAGAATTTATTCTTGATTCTATAGCTCTTATACTTCTAGCTTTTTCCACATCTCTATTAGCATAACTTTCTATAGAAATCTCTAACGCATTTACTGTATAATTATATATCTCATATAGCTCTTCCATTGCATCTGAACTATATGATAAATCTCTATTAATTCTTTGAGAGGCTAAATCTGCTACATTTTCAGCATGATCTCCAATTCTCTCTATATCGTTTATTACATGGAAAGTAGATGCAACAATATCTTTCTCTCTATCTGACATTTCACATTTAGCAAGCTTTACTAAGTATGTAGTTATTGATTCTTCTAAGATATTAATTATCTTCTCATTCTCATATACCTTTTCAACTAACTTTTCATCTTGATTAGAGAATGCATCCATAGATAATTCTAAATTCTTTTTAGCCTTATTAGCCATTCTTATAGTTTCTTTTATAACTTGCCCTGCTGCTATTACAGGTGTTTCTAATAATCTATCATCTATATATTTAGGTCCAGCCTTTTCTTCCTCGTCTTCACCAGGAATGATTTTATTAACTATTACAATTAAGTATTTGCTAAATGGAAGTAATAACATTGTATTTACAATATTAAATACTGTATGTGCATTAGCTATTTGTCTGCTAACATCTGGGCTCATCTTAGTTACTGCTACTCCTAGCAATCCTAAGAATGGTAAGAATATTATTGTTCCCACTATATTAAATATCAAGTGTATTGCTGCAGCCTTATGCGCAGTTTTATTTGCACCAATACTCGCAATGATAGCAGTAATGCATGTTCCTATATTACATCCAAATATTATTGGTAAGGCAACCTGTATGTTAATAGCACCAGCTGTAGCCAATGCAACTAATATACCTGTAGTGGCAGATGAACTTTGTAATATTGCTGTTATAGTAGCACCTGCAATTACTCCTATAAGCCAGTTATCTCCTATAGTTACTATTAACTGCTCAAATACTGGTGAACTAGTTAAAGGTTTCATTGCACCACTCATTATTCCCATTCCAGTAAATAAGATACCAAAACCTAATACTATATTACCAATATCTTTTCTTTTTTTACCTCTTGCAAACATAACCATTATTGTTCCTAAAAATACAAATAACGGCGCTATTTGATCTAGTTTAAATGATACAAGCTGAGCAGTTATTGTTGTCCCTATATTGGCACCCATAATTATACCTGTAGCTTGTGTTAAATTCATTAAACCTGCATTAACAAATCCAACAACCATTACTGTTGTTGCACTACTACTTTGAATTACAGCAGTAACAATAGCACCAACAAGAACAGCCTTTATTGGGTTGCTAGTTACTTTTTCAAGAATCTTTTTTAATCCATCCCCAGCTGCATTTTCTAGACCATCTCCCATTAACTTCATACCATAAATAAATAGTCCAAGACCACCCATTAACTTCATAATTATCATTATTGTTGATTCCAAGGTTCTTCTCCTCCAACTCTTCTAGCATTACATAACCTAGTTTACTTTATTTTTTACCTTTTGTTAATATAATATAAATACTTTTAACATGAATTTAATAAACCTTTTTTTACCATATTTCTCAATAAAAAAGAGATGTAAAGCCTCTCTTTTGAATATTCCATACTATGTCTTTGAGAATTTGAGTTTATGTAATTTCAATGACTTGTATATACTCTGTTAGTTATATGTCACTTATAGTAATGTTCTGAACTGTGAGCAAAATGCCTTTTTATTATTGTTCTTTTTAAATATTTCTTCTAATTTTCTTTTTCCAGTATCACGCACTTCTGGAGTATACCTAATTTGATGGACACATAGAAACTACTTATAATATATATTAAGAAGGATGTATTTATTTAATGAATACTAAAGAAAGATTTACTAAACAATTCAAGGAATATTTTACATTTATGTTATATAATTAAAATGTGAACTTCTATTATAAGGAGAATATAGCATGAGTATCATTTTTTGGCTTCTATTAATTATTTTATGTCAATTATACCTTTTAATTGATAGTATAAAAGAAAAAAGGATTAATTATTTCCATGTTTTTCACTTGATTTTTTATATTTTCATATTAATTTATTATTTGTATAATAACAATGAAATTCCTTACAAGTTACAACCATTTATAGCTGTTGACATGTTTATTATGAACATATATTCCACAATTAAAAGTTCTTCTGTCAAAAAAAGCTAAGGATTAAGTCCTTAGCTTTTTTAATACTTATTAATTTAAATATAAATAAACCCCACAAACATTTGGTTTGTGGGGTTTTGAAAAACTCTTGTATTATCTCTTTGAGAATTGTGGAGCTCTTCTTGCTTTCTTAAGACCGTATTTCTTTCTTTCCTTCATTCTTGGATCTCTTGTTAAGAATCCAGCCTTCTTTAATTCTGGCTTTAAAGCTTCATCAGCTTTAACTAAAGCTCTTGTAATTCCGTGTCTGATAGCTCCAGCTTGACCTGTAAATCCTCCACCATGAACATTTACTAAAACGTCAAATTTATCCTTAGTTCCTGTTAAAACTAATGGTTGGTTAACTATTACTCTCAATGTTTCTAAACCAAAGTAATTTTCGATATCTCTTTTATTAACAACAACCTTACCACTTCCTGGTACAAGTCTTACTCTTGCAACTGATTTCTTTCTTCTTCCAGTACCCATGTATTGAACTTTTGCCATTTCTATTCCTCCTCCCGAGCTTGTATTAGTACTTTAATTCAAGCACTTCTGGTTTTTGAGCTGAATGATTGTGTTCAGCGCCTCTATATACTTTTAACTTAGTTAGCATCTTTCTTCCTAAAACACCACTTGGAAGCATTCTTCTAACTGCTTCTTCAAAAGCGAATTCAGGTTTCTTATCTAGTACTTCTCTATATGGAGTTTCCTTTAATCCGCCTGGATATAGGCTGTGCTTTCTCATTAATTTTTGATCTAACTTCTTACCAGTTAAAACAACCTTTTCTGCATTAATAACGATAACGAAATCTCCGCAGTCAACATTTGGAGTAAATGTTGGCTTATTCTTTCCTCTTAATATTGAAGCAACTTGGCTTGCTACTCTTCCTAGTGGCTTTCCAGCTGCATCTACAACATACCATTTTCTTTCAACTTCTTGTGCTTTCGCAATGTATGATTTCATCTCTTTCCCTCCCTGAACTTACATTTTAGCTTCACTCTTTAAAGTTACCGCATTTATGTCAAGACCCGGGGCTAGTGGATCTTATATACATAAATATTCTAACAAACAATATTATTATAATACACGCTTACGGGCGTGTCAACATTATTTATATCTTTTTTTATTAATAAAAAACTTTTTCTAATACTAATCCATTAGGTGGTACGCAAGGTCCTGCCTTACTTCTATCTCCGTTTCTTATTATACTTTCTATATCTTCTGGTTTTATTTTTCCTTTTCCAACTTCAATTAAGGTACCTACTATAATTCTTACCATATTATAAAGAAATCCATCTGCACTAATAAATATCTTTAGAACATCACCCTTTAACTCTAGTTCTAATCCACTTATTGTTCTTACTGAAGTCTTTACAGAACTTCCATTAGTTTTAAAAGCCTTAAAGTCATGCTTACCTAAAAAATATTTTGCAGCATCTTTCATTAGATTATAATTTAATTCATCTCTAACTTGATATACATAACTTCTTCCTAAGCATACTTTTTCATATCTATTTACTAATGTATAACAGTAAGTTTTACCTTTACTATCATATCTTGAATGAAAGTTCTTATCAACTTCTTCAGATTTAATTATTCCTATATCATCTGGTAATTTAGTATTAATAGCTTCTCTAAATTTATCAGATGGAATTTTACTATTGGTAATGAAGTTTGCAACCATACCTTTAGCATGAACCCCAGCATCAGTTCTAGAACTTCCTATTAATTCAACCTCTTCACCTGTAAGTAACTTAATTGCTTCTTCAATGCACTGTTGAATGGTTCTGTTATTCTTTTGCTTCTGCCATCCCCCGTAGCTTGTTCCATCATATTCTATAGTTAACTTTATATTTCTCATAGATTTCTACACCCTACAAAACAAATCTTATTATAAAGCTTCCAATAAATAAAACAGAAAAAATTCCAAAAGCTATAATATCTACAGAACCAAACTGCAATTCTTTCATTCTAGTTCTCCCAGCACCACCTCTATAGCATCTAGCTTCCATTGCCATAGCTAATTCATCAGCTCTTCTAAAAGAACTTATAAATAAAGGAACTAATAAAGGTATTAAACTCTTAGCTTTTTCAATAATGTTTCCTGTCTCAAAATCTGCACCTCTTGCTTTTTGAGCCTTCATTATTTTGTCTGTCTCTTCTGTTAATGTAGGAATAAATCTCAAAGCAATAGTCATCATCATTGCTAGTTCATGTGCTATTTCTTTTCCAATAGGTCTTAATAACCTTTCTATTCCATCTGTTAATTCTATAGGAGATGTTGTAAGAGTTAGCAATGAAGTTCCAGTAATTAAAAATACCAACCTCAAGGCCATAAATGCAGCTGTTCTCAATCCTTCTAAATATATATTAATAAACCCCAACTCAAATACTAATGTATCAGCAGTACCTTTTATCATAAATATATTTAATGCAGCAGTTAATATTATTAAAAATAAAATCGGCTTTAATCCTTTAAAAATAAATTTAACTGGAATTTTAGCATTTGCTATTATAGCTCCTAAGAAGGAAATTACTAAAATATATCCAACAAACTTATTTATTATAAATAAAGAAGCAATGAATAATATAGCTATTATTATTTTTGTTCTCGGATCTAATTTGTGTGTAAATGATTCACCAGGTATATACTGTCCAATAGTTATATCCTTTAACATAATTCCACCTCCTTAGTTATTCTTGTTAAGAAGCTTAATTATTTCTTCTTTGGCTTGTTTTATTGTATAAATACCATCTGATACATCAAATCCCAATGATTTTAGCTTCAACATTAAATATGTTACCTGTGGCACTGCTAATCCAATACTCTCTAATTTCTCTACTTCTTTAAATACAGTATCAATAGGACCCTGTAACTCTACACTTCCATTATTCATCACTATAACTTTATCAGCAATATTGGCTACATCCTCCATGCTATGACTAACAAGTATTATAGTCATTCCATAGTTATCATGTAACTTTTTAATCTGAGTTAATATATCATCTCTTCCCTTTGGATCCAAACCAGCTGTAGGTTCATCAAGAATTAATGTTTTAGGATTCATTGCAATTACTCCAGCTATTGCTACCCTTCTTTTTTGTCCACCACTTAAATCAAATGGTGATTTATCTTTATACTCATTATAATCCAATCCTACCATTTCCATAGCTTTAACTACTCTTTGATGTATTTCTTCATCAGATAACCCAAGATTTTTGGGTCCAAATTCAATATCTTTTTCTATTGTTTCTTCAAATAACTGATATTCTGAATATTGAAATACTAAACCAACCTTTTTTCTGATATCTACTAACTTTACATTTTTCTCCGTTATATCTATATCATCAATATATATTTTCCCTTTTGTAGGAGATAACAATCCATTTAAATGTTGTATTAAAGTTGATTTTCCTGAACCTGTATGCCCAATCAAAGCTACAAAATCATTATCATTTATTGTTAAATTAATGTCCTTTAAAGCAACTTTCTCAAAGGGACTTCCAGGCATATAAATGTGTGTTAAACTTTCTATTTTAATTGACATATTGCATCCACCATCTCATCTATATTTAAAATTTCAGTACTTATATCTATACCTTCTTTTCTCAATTCATAAGCTAACTCAGTAACTTGCGGAACATCTAATCCTATTTTTTTCATAACATCAACTTTAGAAAATACTTCTCTAGGTGTTCCTTCCATCCTAATTTGGCCATCATCAACAACTATAATTCTATCAGCTTGTGCTGCTTCATCCATATAATGAGTTATTAACACTATAGTAATATTGTGCTGTTTATTTAACTCTTTAATGTTGTTTATAACTTCTTTTCTACCACTAGGGTCTAACATTGCAGTAGGCTCATCAAATACAATACAATCAGGTTGCATAGCTAAAACTCCTGCTATGGCAACTCTTTGCTTTTGCCCACCAGATAATAAATGTGGAGCATGTCTCTTATACTCACTCATCCCAACCTTAGCAAGACTATCATCAACGCGCTTTCTTATCTCCTTAGGATCTACCCCTAAATTTTCAGGACCAAAAGCTACATCTTCTTCAACTATTGTTGCTACAAGTTGATTGTCTGGGTTTTGAAAAACCATTCCTGCTTTGCTTCTAATATCCCATAAGTTTTGCTGATCTTTTGTATCCATCCCATCCACTAATACAGTACCCGATGAAGGTGTTAACAATGCATTAATATGTTTTGCAATAGTTGATTTTCCAGACCCATTATGTCCTAGCACTACTACAAATTCACCTTTAGATACTTTTAAATTAACCCCTTTAATTACCACCTTACCCTCTTGTTCTTCAGTTGATGCATATTTAAAGGTTACATTATCTATGTCTATCATAAAGTTATCCATATACTACCTCCTATTTAACATATATCTTTAGACTATATAGAACATTCTTTATACTCTAAAAATATATTTTTATATTACAAAATGGGGACTAAGTATCAACTTAATCCCCTTATTATTATACTAATTCAAGTATAACTATTTCAGCTCCGTCCCCTCTTCTAGGACCTTTCTTATACATTCTTGTATATCCACCGTTTCTTTCAGCGTATTGTGGAGCTATATTATCAAAAAGATTCTTTACAACAGCTTCTTCTTGTACAAAAGCTAGAACTTGTCTTCTTGAATGTAAATCACCCTTCTTCGCAAGAGTAATCATTTTTTCAGCAAGGCTTCTTGCTTCTTTAGCTCTAGTTTCAGTTGTTTCAATCTTACCGTATTTTAAGAAACTTGTTACAAGACTTCTTAGCATAGCTCTTCTTTGGTCAGTAGGACGACCTAACTTACGATAACCTGCCATGGATTTACCTCCTTACTCATCGTTTAGTCTTAAACCTAAGCCTAGTTCTTTTAATTTTCTTTCAACTTCTTCAAGAGATTTCTTTCCTAAATTTCTTACTTTCATCATATCATCCATTGACTTTGATGCAAGTTCTTGAACTGTATTAATTCCAGCTCTCTTTAAACAGTTATAAGATCTAACTGATAAATCTAGCTCTTCTACAGTCATCTCTAGTACTTTCTCTTTTTTATCCTCTTCTTTTTCTATCATAATTTCAACATCATTCGTATTGTCAGTTAATGACATGAATAACTTGAAATGTTCTATAAGAATTTTAGCTGATAAGCTTATAGCCTCATCAATCTTAATTGTACCATTAGTCCAGATTTCTAAAGTTAACTTATCATAGTCAGTAATTTGACCAACTCTAGTATTTTCAACTGTAAAGTTAACTCTCTTAACTGGTGTGTATATTGAGTCTACAGCAATAGCGGATATTGGTAAATCTTCACTCTTATTTTTATTTTGAGTAACATATCCTCTACCTTTGTTTACTGTTAGTTCCATATAAAGTCTTCCGTTTTCATCAAGCGTTGCAATATGTAAATCCTTATTAACAACCTCTACATCACCGTCAGTCTTTATATCTGCTCCTGTTACAACCCCAGGACCTTTTGCATCTATATAAATTGTCTTTTGACCTTCACCATTCATTCTCAAAGCTAAAGCTTTAATGTTAAGAATTAATTCTGTAACATCCTCTTTAACTCCAGTAACTGTTGAGAACTCATGAAGAACTCCATCAATTTTAACTGATGTTGTTGCAGCACCTGGTAAAGATGATAATAAAATTCTTCTAAGAGCATTACCTAAAGTAATTCCGTATCCTCTTTCAAGTGGTTCTACTACGTATTTACCGTAAGTACCATCTTCGTTTGATTCTACACACTCAATTATTGGCTTTTCAATCTCTAACATACACAAACCCTCCTTATATTTAAAATGGCAACCTTATTTTGAGGGCAACTGATTCTCATATTTGTAATCATACGAAATGTATGATTAACAAATATTAATATACTACTTGCTGTATAACTCGACGATAAGCGTTTCATTAACAGGAACGTCAATATCTTCTCTTGTTGGTTCAGCAACTACTTTGCCTTCGTAGTTTTCGATATTTGCTTCTAACCATTTTGGTAAAGTCTTTGGATTTTCAACGAAAGTCTTGAACTTTTCGCTTCCTCTACTCTTTTCACAAACAGTTATTACATCATTTACACAAACTTTGTATGATGGAATATCTACTTTCTTTCCATTTACTAAGAAATGTCCATGAGTTACTAGTTGTCTAGCTTCATTTCTTGATGCACCATATCCTAATCTATATGCTACGTTATCAAGTCTTAATTCTAATAACTTTAATAAGTTTTCACCAGTAATTCCTTTTATGTGTTCAGCCTTTTCATAGTAATTTCTGAATTGGCTTTCTAAAACTCCGTATATTCTCTTAGCTTTTTGCTTTTCTCTTAATTGAATTCCGTAGTTTGATAACTTCTTCTTGCTAGCTCCATGTTGTCCTGGCGCATAGCTTCTTCTTGCAAAAGCGCATTTATCTGTATAACATCTATCCCCTTTAAGGAACAGTTTCATACCTTCTCTTCTACATAATCTACATGTAGCTCCAGTATATCTTGCCATTAATTACACCTCCTATGATGGTTAATACTAGACTCTTCTTCTTTTTGGTGGTCTACATCCATTATGAGGGATAGGAGTAACGTCTTTAATTAAAGTTACTTCTAATCCTGCTGCTTGTAGGGATCTTATAGCTGCTTCTCTACCTGCACCTGGTCCCTTTACATATACTTCGATGCTCTTTAATCCATGCTCCATCGCTGCCTTAGCTGCTGTTTCAGCTGCCATTTGCGCTGCGAAAGGAGTACTCTTTCTTGAACCTCTAAATCCTAGAGCTCCAGCACTTGACCATGATAAAGCATTTCCTGCTGCATCCGTTAAAGTAACTATTGAGTTATTGAAAGTTGACTTGATGTGTGCAGCACCATGCTCAACGTTTTTTCTTTCTTTTCTTCTTCTAGTCTTTTTAACTTTTTGAGCTGCCATTATCTTCCCTCCTTATTACTTCTTCTTATTAGCGATAGTCTTCTTAGGACCTTTTCTTGTTCTCGCATTAGTCTTAGTTTTTTGTCCTCTAACTGGAAGACCTTTTCTATGTCTAATTCCTCTGTAGCATCCGATTTCTTGTAATCTCTTAATGTTTAAAGCAACTTCTCTTCTTAAATCACCTTCAACATTCATTTCTTTTATAAATGTTCTAATTGCATTAACTTCATCTTCAGTTAAATCTTTAACTCTTGTATCCGGATTTATTCCAGTTTCAGCTAAAATCTTTTGAGATGTTGCTAAACCAATTCCGAATATATATGTTAGACCTATTTCAACTCTTTTTTCTCTTGGTAGGTCAATACCTGCTATTCTTGCCATTAAAATTTACACCTCCTGGTAATTAAAATGCCTTAAAAAATAGATTCTATAGTAATTTAATATATATAATAAAGTTTAGGTCATTAGTGATATTTTCACTAATGCAGCCGCTCCTAAAACCTAATTATTAGATTATTGACTATATAATCATATTTGACTTTACTAAAAAAGTCAATAAATTTTAAATGCCTAATTTGTATTTTTTGTCTAATATTATTTTATATTAGCCTTGTTTTTGCTTGTGCTTTGGATTTTCACAGATTACCATTACTCTTCCTTTTCTTCTTATGATCTTGCACTTTTCGCAAATAGGCTTAACTGATGGTCTTACTTTCATAGCTAACCCTCCTTGTATTAGTAACAGTAGATTTTATACTGCTTTATTTTGCTCTCCATGTAATTCTACCTCTACTTAAATCATATGGAGATAATTCTACTGTAACCTTATCTCCAGGCAGAATTCTTATGAAGTTCATTCTTAATTTGCCTGATATATGTGCTAGAATTGTGTGCCCACTTTCAAGTTCAACTTGGAACATAGCATTGGGTAATGATTCTAGAACAGTACCTTGCATTTCTATAACATCGTCTTTTGACATAAGGTAATCAACCCTCCTTAACAATGCCCTTTAATTTTAGAAGTCTCTTAATCTTTAAATCAGTACTTTTTTCATTTCTTAAAATCGATAATCTTACATCTTCATTTATATTACATATAATACTTAAATGCTTAAGATTCTTTTTCTTAGGATTATTTATAGTCTTAATATTACCATCGGCTACTAGTACGTATTCACTATTAATCTGATTAGTTATTATATATAAATGATTTTTATCTCTTCCAGCTTTTGATAGTACTACTTTTCCAATCAAGTCATTGTTTTGCAAATTCTTCACCTCGATGATTACCTTAGTATAAACCGTAACATTACGAATTTATAACTAAGCAACACTATTATTTTATTAGTGTTAATATTTCGGGCCCATCTGGTAAAATCGCAACAGTATTTTCATAATGTGCTGATAGTTTCCTATCTTTTGTAACAACAGTCCACCCATCAGATAGAGTTAGTACTTTGCAATCACCTACATTAACCATAGGTTCAATTGCTAATACCATTCCTTCTCTTAACTTTGGACCTCTACCCGGCATACCGAAATTGGGTACTTCAGGATCTTCGTGTAGATTTCTTCCGATTCCATGACCTACGAAATCTCTTACAACTGAGAAACCTGAATGTTCAACATACGTTTGAATTGCATGTGAAATATCTGTTAGTCTGTTTCCTATATGAGCAAATTTAACTCCCTCAAAAAAACAATCTTTCGTAACTTCAATTAACTTTTGTGCTTCTTGTGAAACATTTCCTACTGAAAAAGTTCTTGCTGCATCTCCATGAAAACCTTCAAAAACAGCACCACAGTCTACACTTACAATATCGCCCTCAGTTAACTTATAGGCTCCTGGTATTCCATGAACTACTTGCTCATTGATTGATATACAAAGTGATGAAGGAAATCCATACAATCCCTTAAAAGAAGGTTTGGCTCCTTGTTTAATAATAAACTCCTCTGCTATCCTATCTAACTCCGCTGTAGTTATACCAGGTTTTATTTTTTCTTCTATTAATAATAATGTTTCTGCTACTATTCGGCCTGATTTCCTCATATAGTTAAGTTCATTATTATTCTTTATAATAATCACTAAACTGGCTCTCCTAATATAGTACAAATACTTTCAAACACTTCATTAATAGCTTTTGTACCATCTACTGTAGAAAGTAACTCTCTCTCTTTATAGAAATCAATTAGTGGTTGTGTTTGTCTCTCATATACATCAAGTCTTTCTTTTACTGTTTCTTCTGTATCATCTTTTCTTTGAACTACATCCGAACCACAAAGCTCACACTTGCCTTCAATCGGTGGATTAAATTTTATGTGATAACTTGCCCCACATGATGGACACACTCTTCTTCCTGTCATTCTTTCAAGTATAAAATCTCTAGGTACCTCTATACATAAAGCAGTATCTAAAGACTCTTTTCTCTTTTGTAAGAACTCTTGAAGAGCTTCTGCTTGGCTTACCGTTCTTGGGAAGCCATCTAATAAATATCCATTCTCACAATCATCATGTTGAAGTCTATCTTTTACCATATCTATTGTAACTTGATCAGGAACTAACTGACCATTATCAATATACTTTTTAGCTTCTATTCCAAGTGGAGTATTTTCCGAAATATTCTTTCTAAAAATATCTCCTGTTGAAATATGAGGAATTGAATATCTATTACTAATTGATTTTGCCTGTGTTCCTTTTCCTGCACCAGGAGGACCTAGTAATATAATCTTCACGGGCATCATCTCCATTTTATTTTCTATTTAAGAAATCCTTCATAATGACGCATCACCATTTGAGATTGTAACTGTCTTGAGAAGTCCATTGCTACTCCTATTACAATTAACACTGCTGTTGCACCAAATTGAATTCCTTTAAATGGTGTGTATTGTTCCACTAAAATAGGAGTTACTGCTAAAAATGCAGCAAACACACCACCTATAATTGATACTCTAGCTAATATTTTTTCAAAATATTCAGTTGTTTGCTCACCTGGTCTTATTCCAGGAACAAAACCTGCTGACTTATTTAGATTTTCAGCCATCTCATCTGGTTTTAAAGTAACTTCATTATAGAACCAAGTAAAGAATACTGTTAATAAAGCAAATATTACTGGATACATCCATGTCTTTTCATTAAAGATGCTGTAACTACTACCTATAATCCATTGTGAAACACTGCTGTTAGGGAAAAACTGAGCTATAGCTTTTGGAAATCCCATTACTGACATTGCAAATATAATTGCAATTACAGCTGCACTTATTATACTTAACGGAATATGTGTAGATTGTCCTTTCATAACTTTATTACCAACAGCTTTACCTGCATATTGTACTGGAATCTTTCTTTCAGCAAGACTAAAGAAAATAGATATTGCTAATAGAGCAATAACAGCTACTATAAATAAAGCTAATGCTACTTTATCTACTTCTAAACTTAAAACTTTACTAACTGTAAGTGGTAATCTAGAAATAATATTAACAAAAATTAATATTGATGTTCCATTACCAAATCCCTTAACTGTAATTTGATCTCCTAACCAAATACAGAATGTTGATCCAACAACAAGGGACATTATTACTATAACTAATTCTAAACTTGAACTAGATATCATTGCACCTTGTGAACCAAATGAAGCTACTGAACCAATAGCTAATATTATAGCAATTACAATAGCGACATAACGAGTAGCATTTTGTATTTTTTTTCTACCCTCTTGCCCCTCTTTAGATAGTTGCTCTAAAGATGGAATAGCTATTGTTAATAATTGCATTATAATTGATGCATTAATATATGGTGTTACACCTAATGCTAATATACTAAAGTTACTAAATGCTCCACCAGATATTAAATCATAGAAACCAAGTAACCCAGATTGAGTCATCTCTTGTATTCTTGATATAAATTCAGCATTGATTCCAGGAACAGGAATATGAGTTCCCATCCTGAAAATCGCTACTAAAAATATTGTCCAACAGAATTTTTTTCTCAATTCTGGAACCTTCCAGGCATTACGTAGGGTTGATAGCATATTAAATCACCTCAACTTTTCCTCCAGCTGCTTCGATCTTCTCTACTGCAGATTTTGAAAGTTTACATCCTTTTATAGTTAAGCTCTTTTCTAAGTTTCCGTTTCCAAGAATCTTAACTCCATCCATAACTTTACTTATTACTCTCTTCTCAAGTAATACTTCAGGAGTAACTTCAGTTCCGTTTTCAAATATATTTAATCTATCCACATTAATACTAACGATCTTCTTAGCAAATATATTTGTAAAACCTCTCTTTGGAAGTCTTCTGTAAAGAGGCATTTGACCTCCTTCAAAACCTGGTCTTACTCCACCGCCTGATCTAGCGTTTTGTCCTTTTTCACCTTTTCCGGCATTTCTACCTAAACCAGAACCAGTACCTCTACCAACTCTCTTAGGAGCCTTTTTGCTACCTGCTGCTGGCTTTAATTCATGAAGTTTCATTATCAGTACACCTCCTCTAAATTATACTTCTTCTACCTTTAGTAAATAGTCAATCTTCTTAATCATACCTTTTATTTGAGGAGTTTCCTCTTTTTCTACTGTTTTACCAATTTTCTTTAGTCCTAGGGCATTTGCAGTAGCGATATGGTCTTTCTTTCTACCTATTAAGCTCTTAACTAGAGTAACTCTTAACTTAGCCATCGCCAATTCCCTCCTAACCTAGAATCTCTTCAACAGATTTTCCTCTTAATTTAGCTATATCTTCAGCTGTTCTTAAGTTTGCTAATCCGTTGATAGTTGCATTTACCATGTTTCTTGGATTGTTTGAACCTAATGACTTAGCTCTAACATCCTTTAATCCTGCTAATTCAAGTACAGCTCTTGCAGGACCCCCAGCAATAACTCCTGTACCTTCTTTAGCTGGCATTATAAGAACTTTTCCTGTTCCGAAAGTTCCATATATTTCATGAGGAACAGTTGTTCCAACCATAGAAACTTTTACTAAGTTTTTCTTAGCATCTTCTATTCCCTTTTTGATTGCTACTGGAATTTCGATAGATTTTCCCATTCCAACTCCAACGTGTCCGTTTTCGTCACCAACAACAACTAGAGCGCTGAATCTGAAGTTTCTACCACCCTTAACAACCTTAGTAACTCTGTTTATATAAACAACCTTTTCTTTAAGGTCTAGTTGACTAGGATCGATTCTCATGTATTTCCCTCCTTATTTTTTAGAAATTTAATCCTGCTTCTCTAGCAGCTTCTGCTAATTGTTGTACTCTTCCGTGATATACATATCCACCTCTGTCGAACACAACATCTTTAATTCCTTTTTCTAATGCCTTCTTAGCTACTAGTTCTCCTACAAGTTTAGCACCTTCTTTGTTACCGCCCTTTGCAGAGAAGTCTTTTTCTAAGCTTGAAGCAGAAACTATAGTTACAGCATTTATATCATCAATTATTTGTGCATAAATATTTTTTTCACTTCTGTATACTGAAAGTCTTGGTCTTTCAGGAGTACCGAAAACTTTCTTACGAACTCTAAGGTGACGTTTTACTCTACTTGCTTTTTTGTCTACCTTCTTGAACATAAAGCTCACTCCTTTCTATTATTTCTTACCAGTTTTACCTTCTTTACGTCTGATTACTTCGCCTTCGAATTTAATTCCTTTACCCTTATATGGTTCTGGCTTTCTCCAACGTCTGATATCAGCCGCTTGTGCTCCAACAACTTGCTTATCTATACCTTTGATAACAACTTTTGTTGCAGCAGGAGTTTCGAAAGTAATTCCATTCATTGGTTCTATTTCAACTGGATGTGAGTATCCAAGGTTCATTACAAGTTTCTTTCCTTGTAGTTGAGCTCTATAACCAACACCTACTAATTCTAAAGTCTTTTGGTAACCTTCGTTAACTCCAATTACCATGTTATTAATAAGTGCTCTTGTTAATCCGTGAAGAGCTCTGTGCTCTTTTACATCACTAGGTCTAGTAACAACAACTTCGTTGTTTTCAACCACTATCTTAATGTCTTTGTGCATAGCATTTACTAGCTCACCTTTTGGTCCCTTAGCTGTAACAACATTATCTGCTGATACAGTTACAGTTACGCCAGCAGGAATAGCTATTGGTAATCTACCTACTCTTGACATAATTGCACCTCCTGTATTCTTCTCGTACAAACATATATTTAATCTATCTAGTTACTTCCTATATAAGATACTACCAAACGTAGCAAACTACTTCTCCGCCTAGTCCCATCTTTCTAGCTTCTCTATCAACCATTATTCCCTTAGAAGTTGATATAACAGCTATTCCTAATCCGTTTAACACCTTTGGAGTTTCATCTTTTTTACAGTAAACTCTTAATCCTGGCTTAGATATTCTCTTTATTCCAGTAATAACTCTTTCTTTGTTAGAACCGTATTTAAGAGATATTCTTAACATTGGTACAACACCATCATTGTACTCATCTATTTCTTTAATATATCCTTCTTGTAATAATATATTTGCTATTGCCTTCTTTACATTTGAAGAAGGTACTTCTACTACCTCATGTCTTACAGCATTTGCGTTTCTAATACGAGTTAGCAAATCTGCTATAGGATCTGTCATAACCATTTAATGTGCCTCCTTTCGCTCTATGAATCGATATTACCAGCTTGCTTTCTTGCATCCAGGGATTTGTCCCTTATAAGCAAGTTCTCTGAAACAAATACGGCATATACCGAACTTTTTAAGTACTGCATGTGGTCTACCACATATTCTACATCTTGTATAAGCTCTTGTTTTATATTTAGGTGTCTTATTCCACTTTTCAATAATAGCTTTACGTGCCACGACTTTCCCTCCTTATTATTGAGCGAATGGCATTCCAAGGAATCTTAATAATTCTCTTGCTTCTTCGTCAGTGTTAGCTGTAGTTACGAAGATTATATCCATTCCTCTCACTTTATCGATTTTATCGTACTCTATTTCTGGGAATATTAATTGCTCTTTAATTCCTAGTGAATAGTTTCCTCTTCCATCAAATGACTTGCTTGAAACACCTCTGAAGTCTCTAACTCTTGGTAGAGCGATTGCCATTAGCTTATCAGCAAATTCATACATCTTTGCTTTTCTTAATGTAACTTTACATCCTAATGGCATATTTTCTCTTATCTTAAAGTTAGCAACAGATTTCTTTGCTCTAGTTAATATTGGCTTTTGACCAGCTATTAATGTTAAATCATTAACTGCTGCTTCTAAAACCTTTTGATTTTCTTTAGCTTCTCCAACACCCATATTGATTACTATCTTTTCAAGTCTTGGAACTTCCATTATATTTTTATAACCAAACTTTTCAATCATAGCTGGTATAATTTCTTTTTCGTACTTTTCTTGAAGTCTTGTCATATTGATTTACCTCCTTTCAGATTCTAGAATGTTTCTCCGCACTTCTTGCAAACTCTTACCTTAGCTCCGTCTTCTAATAACTTATTGCTAATTCTAGTTGCACTCTTGCACTTTGTACAATATAACATAACCTTTGAGCTGTATATAGCAGCTTCCTTTTCTATAATAGCACTTTCGGCTTGATTTCTAGTAGCCTTTTGGTGCTTCTTAACTATGTTAACTCCTTTTACAAGAACCTTTCCTGTCTTAGGATATACTTTTAAAACTTCTCCAGTTTTTCCTTTGTCTTTTCCTGAAATAACTACAACTGTGTCGTTCTTTCTTACATGTACCTTCAAGTTAGCCACCTCCTCTATTATAGAACTTCAGGTGCTAATGATAAGATTTTATTAAATTCTTTATCTCTTAGCTCCCTAGCAACTGGTCCGAAGATACGAGTTCCTCTTGGTTGCTTATCATCTTTTATTATAACTGCAGCATTTTCATCAAACTTAATGTATGAACCATCTGCTCTTCTTAATCCTCTTACAGATCTAACTATAACAGCCTTTACTACGTCACCTTTTTTAACAACTCCGCCTGGTGTTGCACTTTTAACGCTAGCAACTATTACATCTCCAATGTTACCGAACTTTCTCTTAGATCCGCCTAAAACTCTGATACACATGATTTCTTTTGCACCTGAGTTATCTGCTACCTTTAGTAAGGTTTGTTGTTGTATCATTGAATTACCCTCCTTTCAGTCTTTAAAGCTTATTTTGCTTTTTCAACTATCTCAACAAGTCTCCATCTCTTATCTTTAGATAATGGTCTAGTCTCCATTATTAATACTCTATCATTTATTCTAGCTTCATTATTTTCATCATGAGCTTTAAACTTAGTAGTTCTGTTAACAGTCTTACCATATAACGGATGTCTTACCTTAGTTTCAACAGCAACTACGATAGTTTTATCCATTTTGTCAGAAACAACTCTACCAATTCTTTTCTTTCTTAGTGCTCTTTGTTCCATTTAAAGAATACCTCCTTCCGATTACTGTTGAACCTTTAGCTCTTCTTCTCTTAAGATGGTTTTTATTTGGGCTATAGATTTCTTAACTTCTCTTATTCTCATAGGATTTTCTAATTGTCCTGTAGCTAATTGGAATCTTAAGTTGAATAATTCAGCTTTTAAATCTCCTAATTTAGCTTGTAAATCTTGAGGATTATTTGCTCTTAATTCTTTTAATTCTCTAGCCTTCATTATTCTTCACCACCCATTTCCTCAAAATCTCTTCTTGTAACAAACTTTGTTTTTACAGGAAGTTTGTGTGATGCAAGTCTCATAGCTTCTCTTGCAACTTCTTCATTAACTCCTGATAACTCAAATAAAACTCTACCAGGCTTAACTACTGCTACCCAATATTCTGGTGAACCTTTACCTGAACCCATTCTTGTTTCAGCTGGTTTCTCAGTTACTGGCTTATCTGGGAAAATCTTTATCCAAAGTTTTCCTCCTCTTCTGATGTATCTATTTATAGCAATTCTGGCTGCCTCGATTTGATTACTTGTAATCCAACCACAACTAGTAGCTTGAATACCGAAATCTCCATAAGCAAGGAAATTTCCTCTTGTAGCTTTACCTTTCATTCTACCACGTTGTACCTTACGATGCTTTACTCTTTTAGGCATTAACATGATCTATTCCTCCTTTCTTACGCGTCAACTTCTTCCTTTTCAACTTTTTTAGTTGGAAGAACTTCTCCATTATAAACCCAAACCTTAACTCCGATCTTACCGTATGTTGTATCTGCTTCAGCAAATCCATAATCAATGTCTGCTCTTAAAGTTTGTAGTGGAATTGTTCCTTCGTGATATTGTTCTGTTCTAGCTATTTCTGCTCCTCCTAATCTTCCTGAACAAGCAGTCTTAACACCCTTTACTCCGTGTTTCATAGCTCTTTGAATTGTTTGCTTCATAGCTCTTCTGAATGAGATTCTCTTTTCTAATTGAGCAGCAATATTTTCTGCCATTAATTGAGCATCTGCTTCAGCATTCTTAACTTCAACAATGTTTATTAAAACATTCTTTCCGCCAATTAACTTATTTATCTTTTGCTTTAAGGCTTCGATTCCAGCTCCACCTTTTCCAATAACAACACCTGGCTTTGCAGTGTGTATGTTTAACTTAATTCTCTTAGCAGCTCTTTCTATTTCGATCTTTGAAATACCTGCTGAGAATAATTCTTTTTTTACATATTCTCTGATCTTGTTATCTTCAACTAAGTTATCAGCAAAGTCTTTTTTATTAGCATACCACTTTGCATCCCACTCTTTAATAACACCTACTCTAAGTCCGTGAGGATGTACTTTTTGACCCACTTATATTTCCCTCCTTCTTCTAAGCTCTTTCTTTAACAACTACAGTTATGTGGCTTGTTTTCTTAAGAATCTTAAACGCTTTACCATGGTCCATTGGTCTAAATCTCTTTAGTGTTGGACCTTGACCAACGTGTATTTCTGAAACATATAATTTGTCAGTATCTAATGCAAAATTATTTTCTGCATTTGCAACAGCTGATTTTAAAACTTTGTTAATAACTACTGCTGCTTCTCTTGGAGTGTATTGTAAAATAGCAAAAGCTTCTTTAACATCTTTTCCTCTTATTAAATCTGTAACTGCTCCTACCTTAATTGGAGACATTCTTACATACTTAGCTATAGCCTTAGCTTCCATATCTTGTTCCTCCTTTCCTGGCGCCTATACTATCTTTTAGACTTCTTATCTGTGTCCACGTGCCCTTTGAAAGTTCTAGTTAAAGCGAACTCTCCAAGCTTATGTCCAACCATATCTTCTGATACATATACAGGAACATGCTTTCTTCCATCGTGAACAGCTATTGTATGACCTATCATTTGTGGGAAAATTGTTGAACTTCTTGACCAAGTCTTTATAACCTTTTTCTCACCATTTGCATTCATTTCTTCAATCTTTTTAATTAATCCTTCATGGACAAAAGGTCCTTTTTTTGTTGATCTACTCACTTATATTGCCTCCCTTCACTAACCTTAGGCTGATAAGCCATGAAGAGAATAGGTTCTCTTCATATTACTTATCGTTTCTTCTCTTAATGATAAATCTATCAGAATACTTCTTATTCTTTCTAGTCTTGTATCCAAGTGCTGGTTTACCCCATGGAGTAACTGGACTTGGTCTACCGATTGGTGATCTACCTTCACCACCACCATGAGGGTGATCGCAAGGGTTCATTACAGAACCTCTAACAGTAGGTCTCCATCCCATGTGTCTCTTTCTACCTGCTTTACCTATATTAACTATATCATTAGTTGAGTTAGATACAGTTCCTACAGTAGCTCTACATTCGATTCTTACATATCTCATTTCACCTGAAGGTAATCTTAATGTAGCGTAGTCTCCTTCTTTAGCCATTAATTGAGCTGAAGCTCCTGCAGATCTAACTAATTGAGCTCCTTTTCCAGCTTGTAACTCTATGTTGTGAACAACTGTACCAACTGGTATATTCTTTAATGGAAGAGCATTACCTGCTTTGATATCTGCTTCTGGTCCTGATACAACTACATCTCCTACAGCTAAACCAGCTGGAGCTATTATGTATCTCTTTTCACCATCTGCATATACTACTAAAGCAATGTATGCTGATCTATTTGGATCGTATTCTATTGTAGCAACCTTTGCTGGAACACCATCCTTATTTCTCTTAAAATCAATTACTCTATACTTTCTCTTAGCACCGCCACCACGATGTCTAACAGTTATTTTACCTTGTGCATTTCTACCACCATTTTTCTTTAAAGAAACAAGAAGTGATTTTTCAGGTACATTTGTTGTAATTTCTTCAAATGTTGCCATTGTCATTTCTCTTCTTGAAGGGGTAGTTGGTTTAAACTTTTTAACTGCCATTTTGTTACCTCCTTCTTACAGCTTATCTGGTGTTTTACACCAATAAATCACCTTTATTTAACTATTGTAATCCTTCAAAGAATTCTATTCCCTTGCTATCTGCTGCAAGTGTTACAATAGCTTTCTTGTAGTCAGATCTCTTTCCTACATGTACGCCCATTCTCTTAGTTTTTCCCATAGTTCTTATAGTTTGAACGCTAGCAACTTTAACTCCAAACACTTCTTCAACAGCTCTCTTTATTTGAGACTTGTTTGAATTAATGTGAACTATGAAAGTGTACTTATTTTCTGCCATAGCTGTCATAGTCTTTTCAGTTATAACAGGCTTTCTTATTATATCATGGCTTGTTAACTTCATTATGCGTACACCTCCTCAATCTTTGATACAGCATCTTTAGTCATGATCACTTTTTCAAACTTTAGTAAATCATAAACATTGATGTTGTTTACAGGAATTACTGAAACTCCTTCAATATTTCTAGCTGACTTATAAACCACTTCGTTTGATTCAGCTGTTACTATTAATGTCTTATTAGCATTGAAAGCTTTTAGCATTTCTGCCATAGACTTAGTCTTGATTGCTTCAAATTCAAGATTTTCTAAAACGATCATCTCTTCATTTTGAACCTTACAAGTTAATGCAGACTTCATAGCTACTCTTCTCATGCTCTTTGGTACTGACATTCTGTAATCTCTTGGCTTTGGTGCAAAAACAACACCACCCTTAATCCATTGTGGAGCTCTTATAGAACCTTGTCTTGCTCTACCTGTTCCCTTTTGTCTCCAAGGCTTGATTCCGCCTCCTCTTACTTCAGCTCTTGTCTTAGCTGATTGAGTTCCTTGTCTCTTGTTTGCAAGTAATGCAACAACTACTTGGTGCATTGCATCCTTATTAACTTCAACTGCGAAAACATTATCGTTTAATTGAATTTCTCCAACTTGCTTTGCTTCTTTATTAAATAATCCTACTGTAGGCATCCTGTGCGTCCTCCTTTCTTACAGAAATTAAGCCTTAACTGTATTTCTAATAACTACTGTACCTTTATTAGGTCCTGGGATTCCACCCTTTATTAGTATTAAATTTTTTTCAGCTATAACTTTAACTACTTCTAAGTTTAATACTGTTGTATTAACAGCACCCATGTGACCTGGCATATGTTTATTCTTAAATGTTCTTGATGGATCTGATGATGCTCCCATTGAACCTACTGCTCTATGGAACTTAGAACCATGTGACATTGGTCCTCTTTGAGCATTCCATCTCTTAATTACACCTTGGAATCCCTTACCTTTAGAAATTCCTGATACATCAACCTTATCTCCTACCGCAAAAACGTCAGCCTTTATTTCTTGACCAACTTCATATTCGCTAGCATTTTCAAGTTTGAATTCTTTAAGTGTTCTTCTTAATGAAACTCCTGCTTTAGCAAAATGTCCCTTAGCTGGCTTGTTAACTAATTTTTCTCTTATTTCACCAAAACCAACTTGGATAGCTTCATACCCATCTTTTTCTGTTGTCTTCTTTTGAACAACAACACATGGACCTGCTTCTACTACTGTTACAGGAATCATCTTTCCATTTTCATTGAAAATTTGAGTCATTCCTATTTTCTTACCTATAATAGCTTTTTTCATTTTACTTACACCTCCCAAACTAATTAGCGGATTGTAACACAATCATAATAGTTCAATCTCTATTTAAAAGTTTTGCTATTAAAGCTTTATTTCGATATCTACACCTGCTGGTAGATTTAATCTCATTAATGCATCAACAGTCTTTGGTGATGGATTAACGATATCTATAAGTCTCTTGTGAGTTCTTATTTCGAACTGCTCTCTAGAGTCCTTGTATTTGTGAACTGCTCTTAATATTGTAACAACATCTTTTTCTGTTGGTAGTGGTACTGGACCAGCAACCTTAGCTCCTGTTGATTTAGCAGTTTCAACGATTTTTTCAGCTGATTGATCTAATATTGTGTGATCAAAAGCCTTTAATCTTATTCTTATTTTTTGTTTTGACATCTTGGTTTCCCTCCTTTTCATGTACGCTTTACTTCTAACGCACAACAGCGGTTATCTGTAAACTGTTCCTGGTGTTTCACACTTTTAAACAAATCTAACAGATTCCCTGTCGTCGGATTCTAGATCCAGACATACTCATCAAGAATTACCCGGAAGTCCGGCAACCTCTTGATTCATCGCTGTTTGCTCTGCAACTTCTTTATTATACTATTTTTCATTAATGTTTTCAAGTTTTTTAATTACATTATTTTTAATTTTTATTTGTATAATATTAACTGTTTTTTCATCTCAACTGTACTTTATTTTATATTCTTTTTTATTCACTTTCAAGCACTTTATTATGTATTTAATGCTTAATACTTATATATTATCCAAAGTTTAGTAATGTTATAATAAATAACTTCTCTTTATATAATAATTTTTCTATAAAGAAAGAGTAGAAGACGTCTCCTCTACTCTTTATAACCAAGTTTAAATTTAAACATTATATGATTCTAAAATTATTCTATTATGCTAGTAACAACACCTGAACCTACAGTTCTTCCACCTTCTCTGATCGCGAATCTTAAACCTTCGTCCATTGCTACTTGAGTTATTAATTCAACGTTCATATCGATGTGATCTCCAGGCATAACCATTTCCATACCTTCTGGTAATTTGATTGATCCTGTAACGTCTGTTGTTCTGAAGTAGAATTGTGGTCTGTATCCATCAAAGAATGGAGTATGTCTTCCACCTTCTTCTTTCTTAAGTACGTATACTTGACCTACGAACTTGCTGTGTGGGTGTACTGATCCAGTCTTAGCTAATACTTGACCTCTTTCGATATCAGTTCTTTGAACACCTCTTAATAATGCTCCGATGTTATCTCCAGCTTGCGCTTCGTCTAGTAACTTTCTGAACATTTCGATTCCTGTTACTACAGTCTTCATCTTTTCTTCTTTTAATCCTACTACTTCAACTTCGTCTCCAACATGTAGGATACCTCTTTCAACTCTTCCTGTTGCAACTGTTCCTCTACCAGTGATTGTAAATACATCTTCTACTGGCATTAAGAATGGCTTATCTGTTGCTCTTTCTGGAGTTGGAATGTAGCTATCTACTGCTTCCATTAATTCCATGATGCACTTAGTAGCTTCTTCATCTGTTGGGTTTTCTAATGCTTTTAATGCTGAACCAGTTATTACTGGAATGTCATCTCCTGGGAAGTTGTATTCGCTTAATAATTCTCTAACTTCCATTTCTACTAATTCAAGTAATTCTGGATCGTCTACCATATCTGCTTTGTTTAAGAATACTACGATATAGTCAACACCAACTCTTGATGCTAGTAGTATATGTTCTCTTGTTTGAGGCATTGGACCATCTGCTGCTGAACATACTAAGATAGCTCCATCCATTTGTGCAGCTCCTGTAATCATGTTCTTAACGTAGTCAGCGTGTCCTGGACAGTCAACGTGTGCATAGTGTCTGTTATCTGTTTGATATTCAACGTGTGCAGTGTTGATTGTGATTCCTCTTTCTTTTTCTTCTGGTGCCTTATCGATTTCTGCGTAATCGAATGCTTCAGCGAATCCTCTGTTTGCTAAAACTGTTGTGATTGCTGCTGTAAGTGTTGTCTTACCGTGGTCTACGTGACCGATTGTTCCAATATTTACGTGGGGTTTATTTCTCTCGAATTTTTCCTTTGCCATTGCAAATTCCTCCTTAAAATATATCAATAAATTTAAAGACTTTTTTCAGTCATTATTATAACCTATAAATATCACAATATCTATATTTATATTGTAGTTTACTTATAAATACTTATATTAATAAGTGTTTGGTGTTACCTTTATGTAACACCAAACAAACTATTTACTTCTATTTCCAGCGATTTGTTCTTGTATGCTCTTTGGAACTTCTTCGTAGTGATCGAATACCATTGCGTAAACACCTCTACCTTGAGTTCTTGATCTTAATGATGTTGCATAACCAAACATTTCAGCTAATGGAATAAATGCTCTAATTACTTGAGCTCCATTTACTGAATCCATACCTTCTAGTCTACCTCTTCTTGAGTTAACGTCACCTATAACGTCTCCCATGTATTCTTCAGGTACAGTTATTTCAACCTTCATCATTGGTTCTAATAATACTGGATCTGCTTTAGCCATAGCATTCTTAAATGCCATAGAACCAGCAATCTTAAACGCCATTTCTGAAGAATCGACTTCATGGTAAGATCCGTGTACTAACTTAACCTTAAAGTTAATAACATTGTATCCAGCTATGTTACCTGTTAAAGCTGCTTCTTGAATACCTGCATCGATTGCTGGAATGTATTCCTTTGGAATAGCTCCACCAACAACAGCATTTTCAAATGAATATTCTCCTTCAGTTGGTTCCATTTCAATTACAGCGTGACCGTATTGTCCTTTACCACCTGATTGCTTAGCATACTTAGCTTCAGCCTTAACAGCCTTCTTAATTGTTTCTTTATATGAAACTTGAGGTGCACCTACATTACACTCAACTTTGAATTCTCTTTGAAGTCTATCAACAATAATATCTAAGTGAAGTTCACCCATACCTGCGATAATTGTTTGACCAGTTTCTTGATCAGTCCAAGTCTTGAAAGTTGGATCTTCTTCTGCAAGCTTAGCTAATGCTAACCCCATCTTTTCTTGACCAGCTTTAGTCTTTGGTTCAATCGCAATGTTGATAACTGGTTCTGGGAATTCCATTGATTCAAGAATTATTGGATTATTTTCTGCACATAGAGTATCTCCAGTTGTAGTATTCTTTAATCCTATAATTGCTCCTAATTCACCAGCTTCTAGTGATTCAACTTCTTCTCTATGATTAGCATGCATTTTAACAAGTCTACCAATTCTTTCTTTCTTACCCTTAGTTGAGTTAAGAACGTAAGAACCACTTTCTATTATACCAGAGTAAATTCTAGCAAAAGCAAGCTTTCCTACGAATGGGTCAGTAGCAATCTTGAATGCTAATGCTGATAAAGGCGCTTCATCTGAAGCTTCTCTTGTAGCTGCTTCACCTTCTAAATTAGTACCTTCTACAGCAGGAATGTCTAGTGGAGATGGTAAGTATGCAACAACTCCATTAATCATTTCTTGAACACCTTTGTTTTTGTATGAAGAACCACAAATACAAGGATAAATTTCATTAGCTATTGTAGCTTTTCTTAAAGCAGCATGTAATTCATCTGCTGTTATTTCTTCACCCTCAAGGTATTTCATCATTAATTCTTCATCAGTTTCAGCTATTGCTTCTATCATAGCATTTCTGTATTCTTCAGCTTGATCTACTAAATCTGCTGGAATTTCTTCAGTTCTAACATCTTTTCCAAGATCGTCATAGAATAATATAGCCTTATTTGATATAAGATCTACCATTCCTTTAAATTGGTCTTCTGATCCTATTGGAATTTGTATTGGAACAGCGTTAGCCTTTAATCTATCTCTTACTGTTTGAACACATCTGAAGAAATCTGCTCCAGTCGCATCCATCTTATTTACATAAATCATTCTTGGTACGCCGTACTTATCTGCCTGTCTCCAAACAGTTTCAGTTTGAGGTTCAACCCCACTCTTAGCATCTAGAACAGTAACTGCTCCATCAAGTACTCTTAATGATCTTTCAACTTCTACTGTGAAGTCTACGTGACCTGGAGTATCAATGATATTTAATTCATGACCTTCCCAGAAACAAGTTGTTGCTGCAGAAGTAATTGTTATACCTCTTTCTTGTTCTTGAACCATCCAGTCCATTTGAGAAGCCCCTTCATGAGTTTCACCAATTTTGTGTGTTCTTCCTGTATAGAATAATATACGTTCTGTAGTTGTAGTCTTACCTGCATCTATATGGGCCATTATTCCGAAATTACGGAATTTTTCTAACGGATATTGTCTTGCCATTTAATTTCCTCCTCTCAACGAGTAATTATAAATTCTAGAAAACTGTTTTGGTAAAAGAACCAAAACAGTTTTTATATTAGTATCTGTAGTGAGCGAAAGCCTTATTAGCTTCTGCCATCTTGTGAGTATCTTCTCTCTTCTTAACAGCAGCACCAGTATTATTAGCTGCATCTAATAATTCTCCAGCTAATCTTTCTGCCATAAGCTTTTCTCCTCTTTTTCTAGCAGCAGCTAGTATCCATCTGATACCTAAAGTCTGTCTTCTTTCTGCTCTAACTTCTATTGGAACTTGATAAGTAGCTCCACCTATTCTTCTTGCTTTTACTTCTAGTAAAGGCATTACATTGTTCATAGCTTCTTCAAATACTTCTAATGCATCTTTACCAGTCTTTTGAGCCATAACTTCAAATGCATTGTAACATATTTTTTGAGCTACTCCCTTTTTACCATCTTCCATTATGTTGTTTATTAACTTAGTAACAACCTTTGAGTTGTACATTGGATCTGGTAATACATCTCTCTTTGCTATATGTCCTTTTCTTGGCACTTTTCTTCCCTCCTTAACATGATAATTTAAGTTCATCGGTACTCGGTACTATTTCGATACCGTAAAGTGCTAACTCCTTCATCTATATAAACTTAAGTTATAAATCTATGTAAATGCTGAAGATAAGCACTACAATTGGTTAAGAGACTATTTCTTCTTAGGTCTCTTAGCTCCATACTTTGATCTTCCTTGCATTCTGTTAGCTACACCAGCACAGTCTAATGCTCCTCTTACGATATGGTATCTAACACCAGGAAGGTCCTTTACTCTACCACCTCTTATAAGAACAACGCTATGTTCTTGTAAGTTGTGTCCTACACCACCAATGTATGCAGTAACTTCATATCCATTTGTAAGTCTTACTCTGGCAATCTTTCTTAACGCTGAGTTAGGCTTCTTTGGAGTAGTAGTCTTAACAACAGTACAAACACCTCTCTTTTGAGGACACTCCTTAAGTGCTGGAGCAGTTGAAGTTGTAACAGCTACTTTTCTTCCTTTTCTTACTAATTGGCTTATAGTTGGCATTCTTTCACCTCCTGAATTTTATTTATCTATTTAAATATAAAAAGATAAAACAAGTTAATTAAATTCATAAAGGCAAAGTAATAATTACTTTGCCTCCATGAAACATGTAGACAATCAAATCTATGTGAATCTAAAAATCACACATCTCGTATTTTATCATTTAAGCATACGCATGTCAATAAATTTGAATTGTATTATTCTACCTTTAATAAGCTGTCATCCATAGTTAAATCTTCTTCAACATCAAGCTTTACTGATCTGTATCTCATCATACCAGTTCCAGCTGGAATCAGCTTACCTATTATTACATTTTCCTTCAATCCAACAAGAGGATCAGTTTTACCCTTTATTGCAGCTTCTGTAAGTACTCTTGTTGTTTCTTGGAATGATGCTGCTGATAAGAAACTGTCAGTTGCAAGAGCAGCTTTAGTAATTCCTAATAGCGCTTGTTCTCCTGTAGCTTCTTCTCCACCAAACTCTCTTACCTTTTCATTTGCTTCTTCGAAGTCAAATATATCAATCATTGTTCCAGGTAATAGTTCAGTATCACCAGAATCTGTAACTTTAATCTTTCTAGTCATTTGTCTAACAACTACTTCTAAGTGCTTATCATTAATATCAACCCCTTGAAGTCTATAAACTTTTTGAACTTCACTAAGCAGATATCTTCTAGCACCATCTATACCCTTGATATTCATGATATCATGTGGGTTAACAGAACCTTCTGTAACTTCATCTCCAGCTTCTATAACATCATTATCGTTAACTTTTAGTCTTGATCCAAATGGAATATCATAGCTCTTTTCTTCGCCATCAGCTCCCATTACATATACAGTTCTCTTTTTCTTAGTTTCCTCTATTCTTACAGTACCACTAATTTCACTTACAATTGCAAGCCCCTTAGGTTTTCTAGCTTCAAATAATTCTTCAACTCTAGGAAGACCTTGTGTTATATCCGCACCGGCAACACCACCTGTATGGAATGTTCTCATTGTAAGCTGAGTTCCTGGTTCACCGATAGATTGAGCAGCTATTATACCAACTGCTTCACCTATGTTTATCTTCTTAGCAGTAGCCATATTCATTCCATAACACTTAGCACATACACCTATTTTACACTTACATGTAAATACAGATCTAATTTTAACCTTTTTAACTCCTGTGGCTACTATTGTTTCTGCCATTTCTGAATCAACATAAGTATCGTTATTAGCAATAACTTCTCCTGTAGAAGGGTTTATTACATCTTCTGCAAGATATCTACCTGTTAATCTTTCAGCTAAGCCTTCAACAACTTCATTACCTTCTCTAATTTCAGATACAACCATACCATCTGTAGCGCCACAGTCTTCTTCTCTTACAATTACGTCTTGAGAAACATCAACTAATCTTCTAGTTAAGTATCCTGAATCGGCAGTCTTTAAGGCGGTATCGGCATTACCTTTTCTAGCTCCGTGAGTAGATAAGAAGTATTCAAGTACATCTAGACCTTCTCTAAAGGATGCTCTAATTGGTAATTCTATAATCTTACCAGATGGACTTGCCATAAGTCCTCTCATACCAGCTAATTGCTTAATTTGTGACTTAGAACCTCTGGCACCAGAGTCAGCCATCATAAATATTGGGTTAAATTTATCAAGGCTTTCCATTAGAGTATCAGCAACTTCTTCAGTTGTCTTAGTCCATTTTTCTATAACTCTTTCATATCTTTCATCATCAGATATGAAACCTCTTTTATACATTTTTTCAATCTTTTCTATTGTTTCATCCGCATCTCTTAATAAATCATACTTTTCTTTAGGTACAATCATATCTGATGCAGCAACAGTTATAGCTCCGATTGACGAATAGTGATATCCTAAGGCTTTTATTTTATCCAACATTATCGAAGTTTCAGTTGGACCATGCTTTAAGTAACACTTATCTATTATCTTACCTAAAGATTTCTTAGTAACTAAGAAGTCTACTTCTAAGTTAAACTCTTCATCTTTATTATTTCTATCAACAAATCCAAGATCTTGTGGAATTGATTCATTGAATATTAATTTACCAACAGTAGTTTTAATTATTCCTGTTTTTTCAACTCCATCTACAGTCTTAAATAACTTTACATGTATTTTATCATGTACTCCTATTTCTTTTAACTCATAAGCCATTATAGCTTCTTCTTTTGAGTAGAAATATTTATCTTCCTTTTCTTGTTCCTTATCTATTGTTAAATAATAAGAACCAAGAACCATATCTTGAGTAGGAACACAAACTGGTTTACCATCAGATGGCTTTAATATGTTACCAGCCGCAAGCATTAAAAATCTTGCTTCTGCTTGTGCTTCTACAGATAAAGGTACGTGAACAGCCATTTGGTCACCATCAAAGTCAGCATTATATGCTGTACAAACTAATGGATGTAACTTTATAGCTCTACCTTCAACTAATACTGGTTGGAATGCTTGAATACCTAATCTGTGAAGTGTAGGAGCACGGTTTAATAATACCGGATGGTCTGCAATAACTTCTTCTAATACATCCCATACTTGTGGCATTACTCTCTCTACCATTCTCTTAGCACTCTTTATGTTATGAGCTATTCCATCTTCAACTAATTTTTTCATTACAAATGGCTTGAATAATTCAAGAGCCATTTCTTTAGGAAGACCACATTGGTACATTTTTAATTCTGGACCAACAACGATAACAGATCTACCTGAGTAGTCAACTCTCTTACCAAGTAAGTTTTGTCTAAATCTACCTTGCTTACCTTTAAGCATATCTGATAAAGACTTTAATGGTCTATTACCAGGACCTGTTACAGCTCTTCCTCTTCTTCCATTATCTACAAGAGCATCTACTGCTTCTTGAAGCATTCTTTTTTCATTTCTAACAATGATATCAGGAGCTCCTAAATCTAATAACTTCTTAAGTCTGTTATTTCTATTTATAACTCTTCTGTAAAGATCATTTAAATCAGATGTTGCAAATCTTCCACCATCTAATTGTACCATTGGTCTTAAATCTGGTGGAATAACAGGAATTACATCTATAATCATCCACTTTGGATCATTACCAGACTTTTTGAAGGATTCAATAACTTCAAGTCTTCTAATTATTCTTACCTTTTTTTGACCTGTACTTTGCTTTAACTCTTCTTTTAACTCTATAGATTGTGCTTCTAAATCTATTTCTCCTAGAAGTTGTTTAACAGCTTCTGCACCCATACCTGCAACAAAGCTTTCTTCACCATATTTATCTGCAGCTTCTCTATATTCTTTTTCATTAAGAAGTTGCTTCTTTAAAAGTGGTGTTTCCTTAGGATCAATTACTACGTATGAAGCAAAGTATAGTATTTTTTCTAAAGCTCTTGGTGACATATCAAGTATTAATCCCATTCTTGATGGAATTCCTTTGAAGTACCATATATGAGATACTGGGGCAGCCAGTTCTATATGCCCCATTCTCTCTCTTCTAACTTTAGCCTTTGTGACTTCAACTCCACATCTATCACAAACTATACCTTTATATCTTACTCTTTTATATTTACCACAGTGACATTCCCAATCCTTCATTGGTCCAAATATTCTTTCACAGAATAGACCATCTCTTTCAGGCTTTAATGTTCTATAGTTTATTGTTTCTGGTTTCTTAACTTCTCCTCTTGACCATTTTCTTACTTGCTCAGGAGATGCTAATCCTATTTGTATTGCATCAAAATTATTTAACTCAAACAAGGGTATATCCTCCCTTCAAAATTAGTGTTCGTCATTAAAATCATCTAGTACTAAATCTTCTTGTAGTCCCTCGATTTGAAAACTTTCGAAATCTTCTTCTTGTTCTGGTTCTACTTCTTCTACTGTATAGCTATCATCAATTTCCGCTTCTGGTTCAGAAGTAAATTCTTCTGTTCCTTCTATATTCACCTCTAAGTTTTCCATATCCTCATCTGCGAATTCTTTTAATTGAACTTCTTGATTTTCTTCATTTAAAACTTTAATGTCTAAGCAAAGAGCTTGAAGTTCTTTAATAAGAACCTTAAATGATTCTGGAACACCTGGTTCAGGGATATTTTCACCCTTAACTATTGCTTCATATGTCTTAACTCTACCTACAACATCATCTGACTTAACAGTTAATATTTCTTGTAATGTATGCGCAGCACCATATGCTTCTAATGCCCAAACTTCCATTTCACCAAATCTTTGACCACCAAATTGAGCTTTACCTCCAAGTGGTTGTTGTGTAACTAGTGAGTATGGTCCAGTTGATCTAGCATGAATCTTATCGTCAACTAAGTGAGCTAGCTTTAAGATATACATTATACCAACTGTAACTTCATTATCAAATGGTTCTCCTGTTCTACCATCATATAAAACAGTTTTACCATTAGCATTATAACCTGCTTTTTCAAGACATTCTTCTATATCTTCTTCAGTTGCTCCATCAAATACTGGAGTAGCTATATGCCATCCTAATTGGCTAGCAGCCCATCCTAAGTGAACTTCAAGTACCTGACCGATGTTCATACGTGAAGGAACCCCTAGAGGATTTAAACATATTTGTAGCGGTCTTCCGTCTGGTAAAAATGGCATATCTTCTTCAGGAAGTACTCTTGAGATAACCCCCTTGTTACCATGACGTCCAGCCATCTTATCCCCTACAGATATCTTTCTCTTTTGCGCAATATAAGCTCTTACAAGTTCATTTACGCCTGGATTTAATTCGTCTCCATTTTCTCTTGTAAACACTTTAACATCTACAATTATACCAGCTTCACCATGAGGAGCTCTTAATGAAGTATCTCTTACTTCTCTTGCCTTTTCACCGAATATTGCTCTTAACAGTCTTTCTTCAGCTGTTAATTCAGTTTCACCCTTTGGAGTAACCTTACCAACAAGAATATCTCCAGATCTTACTTCAGCACCTACTCTTATTATTCCTCTTTCATCGATATCCTTAAGTGCATCTTCACTTACATTAGGAATATCTCTAGTAATTTCTTCTGGTCCTAATTTTGTGTCTCTAGCTTCACATTCATATTCTTCTATATGAATAGATGTAAATACATCTTCTCTAACTAGTTCTTCAGAAATAAGCATAGCATCTTCGTAGTTATATCCTTCCCACGTAATGAATCCCATTCTGATATTTTTACCTAATGATATTTCACCTAGATCTGTTGATGGACCATCAGCTAATACTTGATTCTTAAATACTATTTCACCTTTATCAACTATTGGTCGTTGATTTATGCACATACCTTGGTTACTTCTCTTAAATTTAAGTAATTTATAAGTATCAATTCCGCCATCAATATCTCTTTTAATTCTCACTTCGTTAGCACTTACATAAGTTACAACACCAGCATTTTTAGCCTTAGGAAGTACTCCTGAGTCTACTGCTGCTTTGTACTCTATTCCTGTACCAACGATAGGAGCTTGAGTCTTTAATAATGGAACAGCTTGACGTTGCATGTTTGATCCCATCAGTGCTCTTGAGGCATCGTCATTCTCAAGGAAAGGTATCATTGCAGTAGCAACTGATACTATTTGTCTAGGCGATACGTCTATTAAATCTACATCTTCTGCTGGTACAACAAATACATCTTCCTTATTTCTTACTGTTACCTTTTTATCAACAAAGTGACCATTTCCGTCAATCGGTTCTTTAGCTTGTGCAACTAAATATTGATCTTCCTCATCTGCCGTAAAATATCTTATTTCATTTGTAATTGTATTAGTTTCTTTATCTATAATTCTATATGGTGTTTCTATAAACCCATATTCATTAACTCTTGCAAATGTTGCTAAGGAGTTTATAAGACCTATGTTAGGTCCTTCTGGAGTCTCGATAGGACACATTCTTCCATAATGAGAATGGTGAACGTCTCTAACTTCAAAACCAGCTCTTTCTCTTGATAAACCACCTGGTCCAAGAGCAGATAATCTTCTCTTGTGAGTTAATTCTGAAAGTGGGTTAATCTGATCCATGAATTGTGATAATTGAGAACTACCAAAGAATTCTTTAATAGCAGCAGCTACTGGTCTAATGTTTATTAACATTTGAGGAGTAATTGCTTCTTGATCTTGAATAGTCATTCTTTCTTTAACTACTCTTTCCATTCTTGATAAACCAATTCTAAATTGGTTTTGTAGTAATTCACCAACTGATCTAATTCTTCTATTTCCAAGATGATCAATATCGTCAACATATCCTATATTATAAGCCAATCCAATTTCGTAACTAATAGTCGCAAAAATATCATCTCTTATAATATGCTTAGGAATTAATTTATTGATATTTTTCTTGATTTCTTCTTTTATTGAATCTTCATCAGAGTAATTATCTAAAATTTCTCTTAATGTAGGGTAATGTACATATTCCTTAATGTTTAAGTCTGTTACATCAAAGTTAACATGCTTAGTTATATCAACAAAGTTATTTCCGATTACTCTTACAACTCTATCTTCCACTAAAACATCAACTGAATTTATTCCTACATTTCTAATTTCTTCAGCAATTGTTCTACTAATTTTTTGGCCGCTTTCAACCATTATTTCTCCAGTTGATGGATTAATAATGTCATTAGCAGCTATTTGATTTGCAATTCTTAAGTTTAATGCAAGTTTCTTGTTGAACTTATATCTACCTACTCTAGACAAATCATATCTTTTTGCATCAAAGAATAAAGAATCAATTAAAGATACTGCACTATCTACTGTAGGTGGTTCACCTGGTCTTAATCTTTTATAGATTTCTAATAGTGCTTCTTCTTTCGTTTTAGTATTGTCTTTTTCAATTGTTGCCTTGAATCTTTCTTCTTCTCCAAAGTAATCTAATAATTCTTGATCACTTCCAAATCCCATTGCTCTTCCTAAAATAGTGATTGGTAGCTTTCTAGTCTTATCAATTCTTACATATATTACGTCATTAGAGTCAGTTTCATATTCTAACCAAGCTCCTCTGTTTGGAATTACTGTAGAAGAAAACAGCTTTTTACCACTCTTATCTCTACTATAACTGTAATATACACCTGGAGATCTTACTAATTGGCTGACTATTACTCTTTCAGCACCATTAATAATAAAAGTTCCTTGTTCAGTCATTAATGGGAAATCACCCATGAAGACTTCTTGTTCTTTTATTTCTCCTGTTTCATTGTTCTGTAATCTTACAGAAACCTTTAGTGGTGCAGCATAAGTAGCGTCTCTTTCCTTACACTCTTCCACTGAATACTTAATATTATCCATATCAAGCTTATAGTCTACGAATTCAAGTACTAGATTACCAGTAAAGTTGCTTATCGGATTGACATCATCAAAAACCTCATGAAGCCCTTCTCTTAAAAACCACTGATACGAATCTAATTGTACTTCAATTAGATTTGGCATTTCGGTTACGTCTTTAACCTTACCAAAACTCATTCTTGTTCTTTTCCCAACTTGGACAGGATGTACCATGAATCTTCACCCCTTGTATAAACTAAAATAACCAAAAGCATAGCTTCCCTAAGGACTTTATGCTTTCGGAGAACATCATCTTTTTAGTATAGCCACATTTTTATGCACCTATACACATTTTGCCATTTTTATATACTTATCCATATTGAACAGTACATTTAATGATAGTATCATATTCCCAAATTAATGTCAATATTTTTTATTTTTTTCTTCCGTACTATTGGACAATAAAAAAGGTGCTATACAGCACCTTTTTATATTCCAAGTTAAATTACTTAACTTCTACTTCTGCACCAACTTCAGCTAATTTAGCCTTGATGTCTTCAGCTTCTTCCTTAGAAACTGCTTCTTTTAATGTCTTAGGAGCTCCGTCAACTATTTCCTTAGCTTCCTTTAATCCTAACCCAGTAAGTTCTCTTACAACCTTGATTACTTTAATCTTTTGAGATCCAGCATTTGCTAATACCACATCAAATTCAGTCTTTTCTTCAGCAGCTCCACCTGCAACTGCTGCACCTGCTACTGCTACTGGAGCAGCAGCGCTTACTCCGAATTCTTCTTCGCAAGCTTTTACTAATTCATTTAATTCTAAAACGCTCATTTCTTTTATAGCTTGAATGATATCTTCTCTTGTCATTTTAATTGCACCTCCAAAATTACTTAACACATTGTTTTGTTATTATTCAGCTGATTCAGCTTCTTTTTGATCTTTAATTGCACTTAATAAGTATGCAAGGTTTGATAAAGGAGCCTTGATACTTCCAAGAAGTTTCGCAATAAGAACTTCTTTTGATGGTATTGTAGCAAGTTGAGAAACCTTTTCTTTATCAAAGATTTGTCCTTCAACAATACCTGCTTTTAATTCAAGTTTCTTATGATCCTTAGCAAAATCATTTAAGATTCTTGCAGGAGCAGTAGCATCTTCATATCCGAATGCTATAGAAACTGGTCCTTCTAAATATTCAGAAATAGCTTCTAATCCTAATTCCTTAGCAGCTAATGTTACTAAAGTATTCTTGTATACTTTATATTCAACACCAGCTTCTCTTAAGTTCTTTCTTAATTGAGTATCTTCTTCAACAGTAAGACCTTGATAGCTTGCAAGAATTACAGATTGTGACTTTTCTAACTTTTCTTTGATTTCAGCAACCTTTGCTTCTTTCATTTGTCTGTTCTTGTTCATTACTGTGTGTCCACCTCCTCACAGTTTATAACTGCTTAATATTAATAAAGGTCTTCCCGTAGACAAGGAAGACCTAAAGTAAACATAACTAACTTTATTGGTACCTCGGTAGGTTGTTATACGTTATGCAATAGCACCTACTGTCTACGGAAATAATATTATCTTTTTAACAACACAACCGATTATAGCATCTAATTCAGTTCAAGTCAATACTATTCTAAAACTTTTACTGGGTTAATCTTAGCTCCTGGTCCCATTGTGCTTGAAACAGTTACTGATTTTACATATTGTCCCTTAGCTGCTGCTGGCTTAGCCTTAATTAAAGCTTCCATTAATGCGTGGAAGTTTTCCTTTAACTTTTCAGCACCGAATGACTTCTTACCAATTGGGCAGTGAACTATAGCAGTCTTATCAACTCTATATTCAACCTTACCAGCCTTAATGTCAGCAATTGCCTTAGCAACATCAAATGTTACTGTTCCTGACTTAGGGTTTGGCATTAATCCCTTAGGTCCAAGTATTCTACCTATTCTACCAACAACACCCATCATATCTGGAGTTGCTACAACTACATCGTAGTCGAACCAGTTTTCTGATTGGATCTTTTGAACTAATTCTTCAGCTCCGACAAATTCTGCTCCTGCCGCTTCTGCTTCCTTAGCCTTATCTCCTTTAGCAAATACTAATACTCTTACAGTCTTACCAGTTCCGTTTGGTAATACAACTGCTCCTCTAACTTGTTGATCTGCATGTCTTGGATCTACCCCAAGTCTTACATGTAATTCGATAGTTTCATCGAAATTAGCTTTTGCAGTTTTTACAGATAGCTCTAAAGCTTCTGCTGGATTGTATAAAGTATTCTTATCTATTAACTTTGCACTTTCAACATATTTCTTTCCCATAATAAGCCTCCTTTGTGGTAATAACGGCCTAGACCTCCCACGAATTTATGAATTACTCTTCGATAGTTACGCCCATACTTCTTGCAGTACCTTCGATCATGCTCATAGCAGCTTCGATTGTAGCAGCATTTAAGTCTGGCATTTTTAATTCAGCAATCTTTCTTACTTGTTCCTTTGTTAACTTACCAACCTTAGTTCTGTTTGGTACACCTGAACCGCTTTCTAATCCTAATTCTTTCTTAATTAGAACTGCAGCTGGAGGTGTCTTTAATATGAAACTAAAAGATCTGTCTTGGTATACTGTGATTACTACTGGTATTATTAATCCAGCTTGATTTGCAGTTTTAGCATTAAACTCCTTACAGAATCCCATTATGTTTACACCATGTTGACCTAATGCTGGACCAACTGGTGGTGCTGGTGTAGCCTTACCTGCTGCAAGTTGAAGTTTAATCATTCCAGTTACTTTCTTAGCCATTTGTTATTCCTCCTATACTGTGGTGATTACGGATTTTTTCAATCCTCCCACTTAATTAAAAAACATTAGTTAATAATTTATATAACTATTAAACTAACTTCTCGATTTGATTAAAATCTAGTTCGGCTAAAGTTTCTCTACCGAACATATCTACTGATGCTTTTATTTTGTGCTTTTCAGCATTAATTTCTTGCACTAGTGCAACGAAATCTCTTAATGGTCCTGATATTACTCTAACCCCTTCGCCTACTTCTAAATCAATTTCTTGTGGAAGTTCAACAATTCCCATAGATTCAATTTCTTCTTCAGTAAGCGGAACTGGCTTAGATCCAGGTCCAACAAACCCTGTCACTCCTCTGGTATTTCTTACTACATACCAAGATTCGTCTGACATTAGCATTTTTATTAGCACATAACCAGGAAACTTCTTTTTCAAAGTTACTTTTTGCTTACCATCTTTTTCTTCAATAACTTCTTCCATTGGAACTTGTATATCAACAAATAGTTCTTGAAGATTTCTATTTTCAATAGTTTTTTCAATAGTAGCTTTCACTTTGTTTTCATATCCTGAGTATGTATGTACTACATACCATCTTGCTCTTTCACTCATATTTATTCCGGTGATATCCACCTAAACCTCCCTTACTTAAGTTTCAAAATCACTTCAAAGAGGTTTTGAAAAATATAATCGAATCCGCCTATTATTACAACATAGATTAAGACGAACACAGCTACAGCAATTAATGCTTTTTTAGTTTCATTTTTAGAAGGCCAAGTTATTCTTTTAACTTCTGCCTTAACCTCTCTAAAAAACTTAAATATACCGCCTTTTTTAGCAGTATTGGATTTAACTTTACTATTGTCAGCCATTTTATCACATCCTTAAAATTGGTAAGTATGTGTCTTTACTTAAATCGCTAATTACTTAGTTTCTCTATGAAGAGTGTGCTTCTTACAGAACTTACAATACTTTTGCATTTCCATTCTGTCTGGGTTGTTCTTCTTATTCTTCATTGAGTTGTAGTTTCTTTGCTTACACTCTGTGCATGCTAAAGTTATCTTTACTCTCACGGTCTGCACCTCCAGTTATTCCTATATATTATATTTTAAGAGACAATTTCTCTTACTGTTTCAATTAATTTTGTAATTATGAGTTACTTTTCCACATTATCATAAAAGTTGTCTACTGTCAATATGGTCTTCCTTTGCAAAGGACTAGGTATTAATACCCAGTCCTAATACTTTAAACCAATTTTATATCAATTATTCTATTATGCTAGTAACAACACCTGAACCTACAGTTCTTCCACCTTCTCTGATCGCGAATCTTAAACCTTCGTCCATTGCTACTTGAGTTATTAATTCAACGTTCATATCGATGTGATCTCCAGGCATAACCATTTCCATACCTTCTGGTAATTTGATTGATCCTGTAACGTCTGTTGTTCTGAAGTAGAATTGTGGTCTGTATCCATCAAAGAATGGAGTATGTCTTCCACCTTCTTCTTTCTTAAGTACGTATACTTGACCTACGAACTTGCTGTGTGGGTGTACTGATCCAGTCTTAGCTAATACTTGACCTCTTTCGATATCAGTTCTTTGAACACCTCTTAATAATGCTCCGATGTTATCTCCAGCTTGCGCTTCGTCTAGTAACTTTCTGAACATTTCGATTCCTGTTACTACAGTCTTCATCTTTTCTTCTTTTAATCCTACTACTTCAACTTCGTCTCCAACATGTAGGATACCTCTTTCAACTCTTCCTGTTGCAACTGTTCCTCTACCAGTGATTGTAAATACATCTTCTACTGGCATTAAGAATGGCTTATCTGTTGCTCTTTCTGGAGTTGGAATGTAGCTATCTACTGCTTCCATTAATTCCATGATGCACTTAGTAGCTTCTTCATCTGTTGGGTTTTCTAATGCTTTTAATGCTGAACCAGTTATTACTGGAATGTCATCTCCTGGGAAGTTGTATTCGCTTAATAATTCTCTAACTTCCATTTCTACTAATTCAAGTAATTCTGGATCGTCTACCATATCTGCTTTGTTTAAGAATACTACGATATAGTCAACACCAACTCTTGATGCTAGTAGTATATGTTCTCTTGTTTGAGGCATTGGACCATCTGCTGCTGAACATACTAAGATAGCTCCATCCATTTGTGCAGCTCCTGTAATCATGTTCTTAACGTAGTCAGCGTGTCCTGGACAGTCAACGTGTGCATAGTGTCTGTTATCTGTTTGATATTCAACGTGTGCAGTGTTGATTGTGATTCCTCTTTCTTTTTCTTCTGGTGCCTTATCGATTTCTGCGTAATCGAATGCTTCAGCGAATCCTCTGTTTGCTAAAACTGTTGTGATTGCTGCTGTAAGTGTTGTCTTACCGTGGTCTACGTGACCGATTGTTCCAATATTTACGTGGGGTTTATTTCTCTCGAATTTTTCCTTTGCCATTGTAATTCCTCCTTACTATTTCTTAAATAAACTTTGCCTAGCGTTCACTGCTTATTTCGTGGAGCTCACGATCGGGATTGAACCGACGACCTCCGCCTTACCAAGGCGACGCTCTACCGACTGAGCTACGTGAGCACTCATATATTGACTTTTTCAATATACCAATTATAAAGTTTACTATCAAATTTTTTATTTGTCAACAACAAATTAACTACTCCAAATGCAAGCATTTTTCAAGTTTTCTCTTAACTCTTTGTAGTGCATTATCTATAGATTTAGCATGTCTATCTAAATCACAAGCAATCTCTTGATAAGATTTACCATCTAGATATGATGTAAGTACCTCTAATTCTAAATCAGATAATACTTTTGATATTTCTCCCTCAATATGCTCCATTTGCTCCTGGCTTATAACTAGCTCTTCTGGATCAGTTATCCTAAATCCAGCTAACACATCTAAAAGTGTCCTATCTGACTCTTCTTCATAAATTGGTTTATTTAAAGACACATATGTATTTAGGGGAATATGTTTTTGCCTTGTCGCCGTCTTAATTGCTGTTATTATTTGTCTTGTAACACATAGTTCAGCAAATGCTTTAAAGGAGGTTAACTTATCAGGTTTAAAATCCCTTATGGCTTTATAAAGTCCTATCATACCTTCTTGATATATATCTTCTTTATCAGCACCAATCAAAAAGTAAGATTTAGCTTTTGCCTTCACAAAGTTCTCATACTTAGATATAAGATACTCTTGTGCTCTTACATTACCGTTTTTTGCTTCTAAAACAATTTCTTCATCTAACTTTTCATCAAACTCTGAATAGTTTTCCATCAAATACCCTTCGTTAAACACTTCTCCCCCTCCGAACTATGATATTATATAATTAAAATTATACTCTACCCTATTAAATTAAGTCAAATTTTTCACTTGCTCCTTCGCATATCTTCTAACTTCTTAAGCACTTCATTATCAATATTATCTTGCAAATGATTTTTATTAGGATTTTTAATTTTTTCAGACTTCATTCGTATATTCTTTTCGGTTTTCATAACTTCATTGTAGAATTCAAGAGATGACATTCTAACTGCACCTCTTTGAAATATAGTTTGTTGTTCCATCCAATCAGATGTAACTACATACACTTCATACTTTCTACCTACATTATGAACTTCTTTTTCTATGTAACTATCTGCTGTTTGACCATCCTTCGTAAAAACAATAGTTAAATTTTTATTTTTTTCTTCTTTTTTCTCTCTATTGCCAGCGACCTTATACCCATCAAAAACTAATATAACCTTGCAGTCACTATAGGAACCATAATTATGCATTATGTCAATCAACTTTTCCCTTGTACCATCAAAAGTATACTCTTTATCAGTCTTTAAATTAGGCCAACTATTAAGAACATTATACCCATCTACAAATACTAACTTCACAAGTATCCCTCATTTATTTAATTAATCTTCCTTTTAACACTTCATACATCATTATACCCCCTGCAACAGAAGCATTTAAAGAGTTAATTTTTCCTACCATAGGTATCTTAACCAACTTGTCACACTTTTTAAGAGTAAGTTTAGATATCCCTTTACCTTCACTCCCAACAATAATGGCGCATGGTCCTGAAAAATTCACTTCATAGCTATATTCCACACCATCTATATCGGCTCCATACACCCATATACCTTCTTCTTTCAACTCATCTATAACCTTATTTATATTAGTTACCTTTGCTACCTTCATATGTTCTATCGCACCAACTGAAGACTTATATACAGTAGAAGTAACACCTACATTTCTTCTTTTAGGAATTATAATTCCATGAACTCCACATAACTCAGCCGTTCTTATTATAGAGCCAAGATTGTGAGGATCTTCTATTTCATCTAATATTACAATAAACGGTGCTTCTCCCTTTTTCTTTGCAAAATTTAATATGTCAGATACTTCATAGTATTTATATGGAGTAATCCTTACAGCTACACCTTGATGTACTATACCCCCACATAATAAATCTAACTTTTTTCTATCAACTTCTTTTATAACCAACTTTTTTTCTTTTGCTAAAGAAATAATACTATTTATTGACCCTTCAGTCTGTCCCTTAGCTATGTATAACGCTTCAATTGTCCTGTCACTTTTAATAGCTTCTGTAACTGCATTTCTCCCAGCTATTAAATCTTCTCTTTCCTCTACAGTATGATTTTCGCCTCTAGACGACTTTTCTTTATGTTTATTTACAGTATTTTTTTCTCTTTTAGCCATGTAAGTTACTCCTTTACTCTTCGTTATTTATTATTTCGATACTTTTATTCATTATATAACTTAATCTTTCCTTATTTCCTATTAAATATATATATCCAACTAAGCTTTCAAAACCAGTTGCCATTCTATAATCTCTAACATCTGCATTCTTAGGTACAGTGGCCGACTTAGTGTTCCTACCTCTTTTATATATATATAACTCCTCTTCTGTAAGCTCATCTTCCAATTTATGCATAGCCAATGATTGACTCTTAGCCTTTACATATCCTATAGCCTCTTTATGCATTTTATGAGCCGATAACTCAGAATTAGAAGATAATATATAGTTTCTTATAAACACTTCATATACACCATCTCCAACTAATGCAAGCTGAAGTGGATTTAACATTCTAGCTTCATCTTTAGTAAATTCTCTTACTCTTAAATCCTCTAACATTTTATTCTCCTTTAAATAAGGGTTGCAAATCCTGCAACCCTTAATAAATATCTTAATTTACCTTTTTCCACCTAACTCCTTGTGGAGTATCTTCAAGCACAATTCCTCTAGCCTTCAAATCATCTCTAATTTTATCAGCTAATGCAAAATCTCTATTCTTTCTTGCATTTTGTCTTTGCTCTATTAATTCTTCTATTTCACTCTCAAGATCACCTTTTGTTGATTTTTGTAGGATTCCTAAAGGACCTCCTAACTCTCTTATTAATTCTAAGGCCTTTGTAGCTAATTCCTTTGAAGAATTAATAGTTATATTAGTATTTATATCCTTAGATAATTCAAATAATACAGTTAATGCGTCAGCAGTATTAAAATCATCATCCATCTTTTGAATATATCTTTCTCTATACTTATCTAGAGAATCCAAATAACTCTTCTCTTCTTCATTCATTTCTTCTTTAGAAACTTCACCTATTAAGTTTTCTAAATTAGATACTGCATTATATAATCTATCCATAGATGCTTTAGCTGAATCCAATAACTCTTTACTAAAGTTAATTTGTATTCTATAGTGTGCTGACATCATAAAGAATCTAATTACATCTGCATCATATTCTTTTAATATATCTCTAGCTGTGAAGAAATTATTTAGAGACTTAGACATTTTTTGATTATTTACATTTACATAAGCAGAATGTAACCAATAATTAGCAAACGTCTTACCAGTTAATGCTTCACTTTGAGCCACTTCATTTTCATGATGAGGAAACGCTAAATCCATTCCTCCAGCATGAATATCAATTGTTTCTCCTAGTAGCTTTTTAGCCATACATGAGCATTCAATATGCCATCCTGGTCTTCCTTTACCCCACGGACAATCCCAAGCAGGTTCTCCTGGCTTTTGAGCTTTCCAAATAGCAAAATCCATAGGATCTTTTTTTCTTTCATCTGCTGCAGATGAAGTTCTATTACTAGCTCCCATTTGAAGGTCTTCTAAACTTTGTCCTGAAAGTTTACCATACGCTTCAAACTTCTTAGTTCTAAAGTACACATCTCCATCTACTTCATAAGCATATCCCTTTTCTATTAACTTAGATACAAAGTCAATAATATCATCTATAAACTCTGTAGCTCTTGGGTTTACAGTTGCTCTTTCAATATTAAGTGCATCAGCATCTGTATAATATTCTGATATATACTTATCTCCAATGTTTTTTACTGTTGTTCCCTCTTCATTAGCTTTATTTATCATTTTATCATCTATATCAGTAAAATTTTGTACAAACTTCACCTTGTATCCTCTATACTCTAGGTATCTTCTAATTGTATCAAATACAATAAAAGTTCTACCATTTCCTATATGAAAGAAATTATATACTGTAGGACCACAGACATACATCTTTACTTCCCCTGGAGTAATAGGTACAAATTCTTCTTTTTTTCTTGTCAGAGTATTATATAGCTTCATCTTTTATCCTCCTAAATTACTTTAATTTAAGGTTGTTTTCTTCAAATAACGCTTTTACTCTATTACAAACATCTTCTATCTTAATAACCTCATTATCGCCGCCAGCTCTTAACTTAAATTCAACTGCCCCTTCACTAATCTTCTTACCAACAGTAACTCTCATAGGTATTCCGATTATTTCAGAATCCTTGAACTTAACACCAGCTCTTTCATTTCTATCATCCATTAAAACTTCCACACCTAGGTCTTTTAATGAATTGTATAATTTTTCTGCAACCTTCATTTGTTCTTCATCTTTTATATTTACAGGAATTACTGACACATGGTATGGCGCAACAGATAATGGCCATACTATACCATTTTCATCATGATGTTGTTCTATTATTGAAGCCATGGTTCTTGTAACTCCAATACCATAACATCCCATTACAAATGGAGTATTCTTTCCATTTTCATCTATAAAAGTAGCATTCATAGCTTCTGAGTACTTAGTTCCTAGCTTAAATATATGCCCTACTTCTGTACCTCTAGCTATAGAAACTTTTCCACCACATAATGGACATTTCCCACCATCTTCTACATTTCTGAAGTCTCCTACAGTCCCTTCAAAATCTCTTCCATAATTAACATTTTTTAAGTGATATCCAGTTTCGTTAGCTCCAACAATCATGTTATACATATTCTTAACTTCTTCATCAACTAATAATAAATCTACTTTTAAACCTACTGGTCCACCAAATCCCACTTCACATCCTGTAGCATTTTTATATTCTTCATGAGATGCCATCATTATATCAGTGGCAGCATTTGCAGCATTTGATACTTTTACTTCATTAACTTCTCTATCTCCTCTAACAACTACCCCAACTATCTTTCCATCTATATTGTACATTAAAAGTTTTACTGTTTTCTTTGGGGATACATTTAAGTATGAAGATACTTCATCTATTCCTCTACTGTCAGGAGTAGCAACCTTTTCAACTTCTAATAATTCTTCTGCTTTTGCTATATCAGGAGTAGCTTCTGCTTTTTCTATATTAGCAGCATAATCACAAACTGTACAGAACACTACATCATCTTCACCAACCTCTGATTTAACCATAAATTCAGCCGAATTTGCACCACCAATTGCACCAGAATCGGCAGCTACACATTTAGCATCAATTCCACATCTATTAAATATTTTAACATATGCATCATGCATTTTATTATATGAAAGATCTAATCCTGCTTGATCTTTATCAAAGCTATAGGCATCCTTCATAACAAATTCTCTACTTCTCATAACCCCAAATCTAGGTCTTCTTTCATCTCTATACTTAGTTTGAATTTGATATAAATTTACTGGTAATTGCTTATATGACTTAATTTCATTTCTAGCTATATCAGTGAATACTTCTTCATGAGTTGGCCCAAGACAAAAATCTCTATTGTTTCTATCTTTTAATCTGAACATTTCTGCTCCATAAACATCCCATCTACCTGATTCTTGCCATAATTCAGCTGGTAGTAACGCAGATGCTAAGAATTCTTGAGCCCCTGCAGCATTCATTTCTTCTCTGATTATATCTTCTATGTTTTTTAAAACCTTAAGTCCTAGTGGCATATAGTTATATACCCCAGAAGCCATCTTTCTCATCATTCCTGATCTAAGCATTAACTTATGGCTTTCTATTTCAGCTTCCGCTGGAACTTCTCTTAATGTTAACATTAACATATTTGACATTTTCATAATAAACTTCCTCCTCGTATCATTCTATATGTTTTAACAAATTAATCTACATTTAAAATAAAAAAATCCGCCCTAAATATATTAGGGCGAATTATTAATCGCGGTACCACCTAAATTGATTCTCTAATAATGATAACGGTATTAAACCGATAGTTTTTGCCTATTGCTCCGAAGCTGGTTCAAAATCTATTGAAAATCTTACAGCCATGGATTTTCTCTCTGAAAGTGCGATTTTTACTATTCTTCATCATTGCTTTTTACATAAACTTTTATAATTTTTTAGTAATACTTATTATAACTTGTAGGTAAAAAGGTGTCAACTCTAGTGAAAGTCTTTAGACAAATACTGAGCTATAATTAAATCTTCTGGTGTTGTAACTTTAATATTAGTATATTCACCATTATATAAATACACCTTATTTCCGTATAATTCTACCACCATAGTATCATCACTTACTATCTTTCCTTCAGATTTAACACTCTCATGACAACTCATAATTAAATCATACTTAAAAACTTGAGGAGTTTGCACTGATACAAGGGTACTTCTATCAGGAGTATCTACTGAAAAAGATTCATCATCCTTAACTTTAATTGTATCTTTAGGCATAACTCCAGGGGCCGTAGCTCCATACTTTCTGGCATTATCAATACCATCTTTTATCATTCTTTCACTTACAAAAGGTCTTGCACCATCATGAATTAAAACTATATCTGTATTATTTAACACCTTTAATCCATTATAGACAGAATCCTGCCTTTCTGCTCCACCCTCTACAATATAATCTACCTTTAACAAATACTTATTGAGTATTTCATTTTTACAATACTCAATTTCATTTTTAGGCAACACTAATACAACTTTATCTATTAAAGTACAATTAATAAATCTTTTTAATGTGTAGTAGATTAAGGGCTTATCATTGATATGGATAAATTGCTTACTCACATCTGCACCCATTCTTTTGCCTCTACCACCTGCTAAAATAATCGCAGATATCATATTAATCCTCTCTTAGCTATCTTTTGGTTTCGCAAAAATCATTCTTCCAGCAGCTGTTTGAAGGACAGACGTAACAATAACATCTATTGTTGATCCTATATGCTTTTTACCACCTTCAACTACTATCATTGTTCCATCATCTAAATAAGCTACACCTTGACTTGATTCCTTACCATCTTTAACAACATCTACAGTCATCTCTTCACCAGGAATTACTACAGGTTTTACAGCATTCGATAGTTCATTGATATTTAATACTGGTACACCTTGAACCTCTGCTACTTTATTTAAATTAAAATCATTTGTAACTACTTTTCCACTTAAAGTTTGTGCAAGTTTTAATAGTTTACTATCTACCTCTTCAATCTTTGGAAAATCACCTTCCCAAATTTGAGTTTCTATAGGTAGCTCCTTTTGAATCTTATTTAATATATCTAGTCCTCTTCTGCCTCTATTTCTTTTTAATCCATCTGATGAATCTGATATGTGCCTTAGTTCATCTAATACGAAATTAGGTATCACTAAAGGTCCTTCTACAAAACCTGTTTGACATATATCAAAAATTCTTCCATCTATAATTACAGATGTATCTAGAACTTTAGGTATAGTTTTTATAGTAGTTTTTGTTTTCTTTTCTTTAACGCTACTATTCTTTTTAAGTCCAACTAATATATTTGTTATATCATCCTTTTTCTTTATCATAATATCCATGCCAATTATTGCTGCAATTACATTTATTAAAACTACTAATAACGGACCCATTATTGGATGAAAATCCATTACAGGCCTAGTCAATAATGCAGTAATAATCAAGGTAATTAAAGCACCTATTGCACCATAAGCAATTTCGCTAATTGTTAACTTTTGAATATTTTTTTCAATATAATCAATTAAATTAGATATTGCTGTATATATCGCAGGTGAAATAAGATAAAAAATAAGACCAAATAATAAACAAATAAGAACTATAAATAAGACCGAACCATAAGTTTTTGAAAGAATACCTAAACTTTGAATTTTATCAATTTTAATAACGGCATCTCCAACAACATAACCAATAATTAGTCCTGCTATAGAAAACAACCCTCTAATTAATTTTTTAAGCATTTTACCACCTCCTTATATAATTATTGACAATTTATTTTATTTAAATCCCCACTATATTAGGATTTATTTACATTATATCATACCAAACTATACTCTAGTTAAAATATGTTTTAAATTCAGATATTTTTAATTTTTGTACCCCCTATTAATTAAGTAATTATTCTATTATTATAGGTACATAGGCTAAGGGTAACCAACAACCTATTATTGACATTTTTAACTTTTTATAACTATAATTATTTTAAAGTAACACCTTTAAAAACACAAAGGAGTGAGATACATGAAGGATATAATATTTGATGATTTTCAAAACTCTGTTAACGATTCTTTATTAAGACACAAAAGTATTTTAGATTTAATTACTAAATACTCTGAGTCATGTTCTAGGGTAAACAGAGCTATTGCAAAATCTGTTACAAATTGTGGATGTCTTACTATTAATGCAAAGAAGCAACATCTTCCTGATGATTCGATAGAAGATATAAGCGAATTACTTGATACACATATTAAAGGTGATTTATGTGACAACTGTCGTGAAATTATTGAGAGAGAAATGGGAAATAATCTTTTTTATCTAACATCTTTATGCAATGACCTTGGCATTAATCTTTATGATGTCCTATTAAAGGAACATGATAGAATTAACACACTAGGTAAGTTTACATTTAGATAAAATCTTTCTGTAGAATAAAAAACTGTGTCTTATATATTATAGACACAGTTTTAATTTATAATTCTTTATTTAAATAAACCTGTTCGTTTATCCTCTTTAATCCATTTCTTATCGCTCTTGCTCTTGCTTCTCCAATTCCTTCTACTTGATCTAATTCTTCTATATCAGCATCTATTATTTGATTAAATCTATCAAAATGCTTAATTAAGTTTTCTATAACATTTGAAGGAATTCTAGGCACCTTACTTAATATTCTATATCCTTTTGGAGAAACTAATGTATCAACTAAAGATTCTCCTGAATATCCTAATACTCTAGATATTACTTCTAAGTCTAGCAATTCCTCTTGAGATAACTTTTGTATATCTTTATATATATTATCAACAGTATCATCTTTCTTAAAGTAATCTCTTATTAATAGAATTCCATCTCTCTCTATATGTCTTACTAACTCATTTAATTGCATAGATATAAGTCTACCTTCGTTCCCTAACTCCAATATATATATATCTATTTCTTCTACTATTCTCATAACCATTTCAGTTCTTTGAATAGCTGTAACCACATCAAATAAAGTTGTTAAATCTTGAAACTCTAATAAATTTAAATTATTAATTACTCTATCTAAAACAGCAACATATTTTTCAAGAGTTTGAACAGCCTGGTTAGCCCTTGCTAATATAATACTACTTTCTCTTAATACATACTTAATATCACCTTTGTATACTGTAATTATATTTCTACGTTGAGAAATAGCAATAACTACCCTTCCAGTTTGCTTTGCTACTCTATCTGCTGTTCTATGTCTAGTACCTGTTTCGTAGGTAGGAATTGTTGATGAAGGTACTAGTTGAGCATTTGCACAAACTATCTTCTTTAAATCTCCACTAATTACTATAGCCCCATCCATTTTAGCTAATTCATATACATAAGCTGGAGTGTATTCAGAATTAATATAAAATCCGCCATCTACTATGCTCATTATATCTTCACTATCACCTAATACTACTAATCCACCAGTCTTAGCCCTTAATATGTTTTCTAACCCTTCCCTTAATGCAGTTCCTGGGCACATTAACTCTAATATCTTTTTTATTTCTAAATCTTTCTCTAACCTCATACACTCACCCACTTTTTAAAAAACTTTTCCAATAGCTTCTCTTAAATTACTTACACCTATAACCTTAATTGATTCATTGCTAATTCTATCTTTATTTCTAAAAGGTATTATAGCATATTCAAACCCCATTTTTTCTGCTTCATTTACTAATCTATCAATTGAGTTTATAGGTCTTATTTCTCCTGTTAATCCAACTTCTCCAATTATAGCTACCTTAGGTAAAGATATACCTTTATTCTTTACACTAGATAATAAGGCTAATGCTAAACCTAAATCAGCTGTAGTTCCATCTATGTTTAAACCACCAACAACATTTACATATACATCTTGATTATAAAAAGGTATTCTTAACTTCTTTTCTAAAACTGCAAGAATCAAACTCAATCTTTGATTATCTATTCCAACACCAGTTCTCCTTGGCATTGGAGCGTTAGTTTGAGTAACTAATGCTTGAATCTCTACTAGTATTGGTCTGGTTCCTTCCATTATACCAATAACAACTGAACCTTCTTGATTAAAGTTTGTATCCTCTAAAAACATCTTTGAAGGATCGTATATTTCAACTAAACCTTCCCCTCTCATTTCAAAAACACCAATTTCACTAGTTGTTCCAAAACGATTCTTTATGGTTCTTAATATTCTAAACTCTTCAGTTCTTTCACCTTCAAAGTATAAAACTGTATCTACCATATGTTCTAATACCCTTGGACCTGCAAGAGCTCCTTGTTTTGTAACATGTGCAACAATAAATAAAGGTATATTTTTTCCTTTACCTATTCTCATCAATTCATTTGAGCATTCCTTTACCTGAGATACACTTCCTGGCGCAGATGTTACCCCCTCTTTATAAATAGTTTGAATAGAGTCTATTATAACAAACACTGGTTGTATATTTTCTATGTATGCATCAATTGTATCTAAATTAGTTTCGGAAACTATAAATAAATCTTTAGCAGTTACCCCTAACCTATCCCCACGAATTTTAATTTGCTCTTCTGATTCTTCACCAGATACATATAAAACTTTTCCGTACTTAGACGCTATATTATTAGCTGTTTGTAATAGTAACGTGGACTTTCCTATTCCAGGGTCCCCTGAAATTAAAGTTAAAGATCCTTTTACTAATCCTCCTCCAAGTACTCTATCAAGTTCTTTTAGATTTGTTTTAAATCTTTCTTTTTCTCCAGACTTTATTTCCCCTATACTCTTTGGCATATTTTCTGGCAATATACTTTTACTTATTTTTTCTTTTATTATGGTATTGTTATCTTTTAATTCCTCAACAAAAGTATTCCATTGATTGCAAGAAGGACATTTTCCAAGCCACCTTGGTGATTCATAACCACACTCTTGACATGTAAAAATAGTTTTTATTTTAGCCATACGCTCTCCTCCTTTCCATATTCAAAACTCAACTTTATATATTGTTATATTTATATATTTATATATTGTTATCTTTATATATTTTTAATCTTCGTTCCTAACTATATAATAATATCATAATTTTAAAATATAATTTACAATTCAAATTTATTTTTTTACATTTATTTATCGTCCAACCAAAAGAAAAGGTGAGATATTTTTATCTCACCTTCTATTATTACCAACTTTATTACTTTACAAGCTTAGCTGCAGCTTCATCAATTATAACAACTACATCTCTATGCATTTGTAACATAGTTGCAGGATTTGAAGTTGTAATCTTACCACTTAATACACCTTTAATCGCTTCTGCCTTACTTTCACCGCTAGCAACTAAAAGAATCTTTTTAGCTTTCATTATTTGTCCAAGTCCCATAGTTATAGCTGTCTTTGGAACTTCATCAATAGAATCAAAGAATCTTGCATTTGCTTCTATTGTACTTTGAGTTAATCCAGTTAAATGAGTTCCTGCAACCAAATCTTGATCTGGTTCATTAAATGCTATATGTCCATTGTTACCAATACCTAATAATTGAATATCAGTTCCACCTAACTCATCTATTTTTTTATCATAGTTTCTTCCTTCTTCAGCTATATCCTCAGCTAGTCCATTAGGTACAAAAGTTCTACTCTTATCTATATTTATATGATTGAATAAGTTATCATTCATGAAATATCTATAACTTTGTGGATGATCTCCAGCAAGTCCTACATATTCATCTAAGTTTACAGTTGTTACATTAGAAAAATCAATTTTTCCATCTTTGTTCATCTTTATTAACTCTTTGTACATTCCTACTGGAGTTCCACCTGTAGCTAATCCTAAAACAGCATTTGGTTTAACTTCTACTACCTTTGCCATTTCTTCCGCTGCTAATCTGCTCATTTCATCATAATCTTTAGCTATTATTACTTTCACTTTAATTTCCCCTCTCGTCTTAAAATATTTACTTCTAAAATATATTTATCTGATCTATAGGTAGCCTCTTCTACAAAAAGTACCTTTCCATCGCTATTTATAGTTTTACCAATTATCTGAAGTAATGGTACTTGCTCATCCACTCCAAAAATCTTTTTATTAGTTTCATCCATTATAACTGCTTTTATAGATGATTCCGAATATTCCACAGAGTATCCAAACTCCTCTAATATCTTATATAAAGATCCTTTTAACTTCTCTTCATTTATAAATCCACAATAGTCTGAAGGTATATATACAACCTCATTGGCTATACATTCACCGTCAACTATTCTATTTCTATTTATCTTATAAACTTCCTCAAAAGAAAAAGTATCTGTCAAATCTTCTGGAGTAGGTATTTTATTAAATTCAATAACCTTAGTTTCTAGAGTCCTACCAGTTCTTTTAATTATTTCAGAGAAACTCATCATATCTTTCTGCTTGACTTTCGGCTCACAAACAAAAGTGCCCTTTCCTTTTTCTCTTACTAATATACCTTCTTGAACTAGTTCTCCTAAAGCTTGCCTAATTGTCATTCTACTAACACCATAGTTTTCAGAAAGTTCCCTTTCACTATCTATACATTGACCAACCTTCCAAACACCTTCTCTTATCTTCTTTAGAATGTCTTCTTTCAATTGATAATATACAGGAATAGGACTGCTTTTATCTATCATACTTAACTTCCTCCTCAATAATTATATCAAACCAAAATTAACTTGTCTAGACCACTATACATTAAGAATTAGCATAGAAATCTATCATCTTACAAATACTAATTATAAACAATTTAAGGAGATGATTCTATGCTTACTGAAAATACATTAAATAATATAAATATTACCGGGAAAAATATTTTAAAAGATAACTCTGAAATTAATATTACTGACATTTTTTCATCACAGCAATCTAATGATGAAATAAATAATCATATATTAAATTCTAATTTAAGTAATGAAAATATAATAAAATAAATAACAAAACATATAATCTTTTCATATTATATATTACATAAGAGTTATTGTTGAAAATTTCTATATTTAGTTATAAACTAAAATTAATGTTAATAACCATTAATTTTTATTAGGAGGATTATATAATGATTAAAGTATATACTACAGATTCTTGCCCTTGGTGCGTAAAGGCTAAGAATTATTTAAAATCAAAAAATATAGCTTTTGAAGAACTTAACGTAGCTGAAGATATGGATGCTAGACAAGAAATGGTTCAAAAATCCAGACAAATGGGAGTACCTGTTTTAGACATAAATGGAACTGTTGTAATTGGTTTTGATAAACCAGCTATAGATACAGCTTTAACTAAATAAACTAATAAAAAAACACCTATTATGATACGCTCCTGTAAATATACAGGTAATAATTCATTCTAGGTGTTTTTTATAGTATTTTTAAATATCCATTATTAAAATATACCTTTATAAATATCTTTTAATACTATCCTATAGGCTACTTATTGATAGCCTTATCTATTGCACTCTTATCAAATCCAACAATTATTTCTCCATTAATATCTAATACTGGTACAGTTCTTTGACCTGAAACCTTAAATACCTCTTCTCTATCTTCATGAGCATCTGCAACATTTATCTCACTAAATGCTAATCCTTTTAAACCTAGATACTTTTTAGCTTTTACGCAAGCTGGACACCATGATGTTGAATATATTTTTATCATTTTTATTCACTCCTATTTGATATTATAAATTTTTCAGCCTCTAGTGCTGCAATAGTACCATCAGCTACTGCTGTTGTTATTTGTCTATATAACTTTTCTCTAACATCCCCTGCTGCATATACACCAGGTATATTAGTGTTCATATTTTCATCTGTAATAATATAACCATTCTTAGTTAGGTTAATGTATTTACCGAACATATCTGTTTTAGGCTCAGTTCCAATATAGCCAAATACACCATCTATATCTATAGATTTTTCCTCTCTAGTAAGTGTATTTTTTATTATAGCCTTTTCTACAAAGTTTGTTCCTTCTACATTTACCAAATCTTCATTGTATAGAATCTCTATTTTTTCATTCTTTTCAACTTGATCTAATAAAGACTTTTCTCCTCTAAAATAATCATATCTTCTAATAAGATATACCTTCTTGGCAAATCTAGTTAAAAAGATAGCTTCTTCTAAGGCAGAATTACCTCCTCCTACTACACCAACAACTTTTCCTTCATACATTGCACCATCACAAACAGCACAATAATGAATTCCTTTGCCTGCAAATTTCCCTTCATTAGGAATAGGTAACTTTCTAGGTGAAGCTCCTGTTGCAATTATTAAACTTTTTGCTTTGTAAATATAGCTTTCAGTTTCTACAAGTTTATATTCACCATCAAGTCTTACATCCTCTACTGGATCAAACTCATCAATTACCGCTCCAAGTTCCTCTGCTTGTTCTTGCATTATATCCGCTAACATGCTTCCTTCTACATTTTTAAATCCAGGATAATTTTCTATAGTATAACTATTTCTAACTTGACCTCCTAAGATAGAATTTTCAAGTATTATCATATTTAACTTAGCTCTTGAAGCATAAATTCCAGCAGTTAAACCTGCAGGTCCTCCACCCAAGATTACTAAATCTATATCTTTTATATCTTTATTCATGCAATCACTCCTTTACCCTATGGGGGTATATATTTATTATATCACAATCTATGAAATATTCAATAATAATTATTAATTAACATTATATAAAAATAAGCCCATAAGCAAATCCTAATAATATTATGTGCTTGCAGGCTTATTTTATATCCTAACTTTCTTGTAGTTCTTTAAATTTAAGCTTATTATCTTCTACCGAAACTAATACTGTATCTCCTATTTTTATATTTCCTGTTAGTAATTCTTCACTTAATTTGTCTTCTACCTCTTTAGTTATAACTCTTCTTAAAGGTCTAGCTCCATAATTAGTGTCAGATCCTTTGGTAACTAAGAAATCTTTGCATTCGTCACTTAATCTAAGGTAAATTTTATTATTTTTAAGTCTCTCAATAATAGAATTCAACATTAAATCTATGATAGATTTCATATCTTCATCATCTAACTTTTTAAATACAATAGTGTCATCTATTCTATTTAAAAACTCTGGTTTGAATTTCTCTTTCAATTCTCCCATTATATTTTCTTTCATCTTTTCATATTCAGTTTCTTTTCTATCATTTACACTAAATCCCACAGTTTTTTGTTTCTTTATTGTATGAGCCCCCACATTAGATGTCATTATTATTATTGTATTCTTAAAGTTAACCAACTTTCCTTTACCATCAGTAAGTCTTCCATCTTCCATAATTTGAAGAAGCACATTAAATACATCTGGATGAGCTTTTTCTATCTCATCTAAAAGCACAACCGAATATGGTCTTCTTCTAACTGCTTCAGTTAGCTGTCCCCCTTCATCATATCCAACATACCCTGGAGGTGACCCTATAAGTCTTGATACTGAATGTTTTTCCATATATTCAGACATATCAATTCTAATTATGCTATTTTCATCTGCAAACATAGCTTCTGCTAAGGCTTTACATAGTTCTGTTTTTCCAACCCCTGTTGGTCCTAAGAATATAAAACTACCTATTGGTCTTTTAGTATCTCTTAAACCAACTCTAGCTCTTCTTACTGCTCTTGCTACAGCCCTTACCGCTTCTTCCTGTCCTACAACTCTCTTCTTTAAAATTTCTTCCATTCTAAGTAGTTTATCGCTTTCTTTCTCAGTTAACTTTTCTACTGGGATTTTAGTCCAAGATGATACTACATTAGCTATATTTTCTTCACTTACTGTAAGAGAATTAACTTGGTTATTGGTAGTCCATTCTTTCTTTATTTCACTTAACTCATCTTTAAGTTTCTTTTCATCATCTCTTAATCTTGCAGCTTTTTCAAAGTCTTGTATTCTAATAGATTCTTCCTTTTCCTTTACTACTGTTTCTATTTCCTCTTCAATTTCTTTTAAATTGGGCGGAGCAACTAAACTCTCTATTCTGATTTTAGCCGCAGCTTCATCAATTAAGTCAATAGCTTTATCAGGCATAAATCTATCAGTTATATATCTATCAGCTAAATCTACAGCAGCATGTAAAGCATCATCTGTTATTTTCACTCTATGATGTGATTCATACTTATCCCTTAACCCCTTTAATATTTCAAGAGTTTCTTCCTTTGTAGGTTCACCTACTATAATGGGTTGAAATCTTCTCTCTAAAGCTGTATCCTTTTCAATATGTTTTCTATATTCATCAATGGTGGTAGCACCTATACACTGAATTGCTCCTCTAGATAAGGCAGGTTTTAATATATTTGATGCATCTATTGCACCTTCTGCCCCTCCAGCACCGATTATAGTATGAATTTCATCAATAAATATGATGATATCTGGATTATTTTTTATTTCTTCCATAACTTTTTTTAATCTATCTTCAAATTCACCTCTATATTTAGCACCTGCAACCATAGCACTTAAGTCTAAACTAATAATTCTTTTATTCCTAAGAATTTCTGGAATATTACCATTAACAATTCTTTGGGCTAATCCTTCAACTACAGCTGTTTTACCTACTCCAGGTTCACCAATAAGACATGGATTATTTTTTATCCTTCTACATAGTATTTCTAGAACTCTTTGATTTTCTTGCTCTCTTCCTATAACAGGATCAAGATTATCATCCTTTGCCATTTCAGTTAAATCATGACCATATTGATCTAACATTGGAGTATCTTTCTTTTTACTACTCTCATTTTCATCATCATTCAATTCTTCATCTTCTTTTCCTGACAAAAACAGAATCAGATCGCTTTTTATCTCTTTAAAATTTAGTCTTAATTGGCATAATATGGTATACGCCACTCCTTCTTCCTCATTTATCAATGCCAATAGAAGATGTTCTGGGCTAACATATTTATGATTTAATTTCCTTGCTTCTATAATACTTTCATCAAATAATCTTTTAGTCCTTGGAGTTAGTAATAACTCGCCTTTTGGCATAAGTGAGTCTCCATAACCTAAGTATTCCTCTAGCATATTCCTTATTTCTTCTATTTCTACACCATACTTTTCTAACAACTCACTAGAGTATCCCTTTTCAGCCATAATTCCTATCAATATGTGTTCAGTTCCTATATACCCATGCTTAAATTTTTGAGACTCTTTTTGTGCTCCCATTATTACTAATTGAGCTCTTTCTGTAAATTTCCCATATGACATTTACAACACCTCCTACCATAATTACTTTAATAATTCTTTTATCAATACAGCTCTTTCAGCTTTTTTCTCTTTATTAGTCAATGATTTACCTAATTTATTTTGTATAGCCTCATCACTTGTATAAACTAGAAGCTTGTTCAAGATATCTTTATTTAAGTCTAGGACATACGTCTCTACTCCTAACCTTAAATATGATAATAATTCTACTAGTTCTTTATAAGACATTAACTTAGCATTTTTTAATATTCCATAGGATCTAAATATCTTATCCTCTAATTCATCTTTACATTTATTAATTACTATATCCCTAAACTTAATCTCTTCTTGTATAATATTTTCAACTACTCCCTCCAGATTATTAATTATCTCATCTTCAGTTATGCCTAAAGATATTCTATTTGAAACCTCATATATATTACCATCTGAATATACTGGATTTATAGTCATTCCTACCTGACTTAACCCCTTTGAAATATTAGTAATTTCTTCACTCATTGACAATGCAGGTAAGTGTAGTATTACTGATGCTTTCATCCCAGTACCAACTTTACTAGGAGTAGATGTTAAATACCCAAAATCTTCGTGAAAAGAATATGTTATATATTCTTCTATTAAATCATCAATCTTATTAGCAACTTCATATACTTCTTTTAAATTCATTCCTTCCGTAGTACATTGTATATTTAAATGATCTACCTCATTAATCATTATGCTAATTGTTTCTTCTTTATTAATAATTAAGGCTGCTCTATCTTTTCTCTTAACTAATTCCTTAGTTACTAAAAGTTTTGCCTCATATGACTTTATATAATCAATATGATTATCCCAAAACTTTATTATTTTTAACTCTTCATCATCTAGTTTGCTAAATATAACATTAGATAATTTATCTACATTCTTTTTAGCATCCTCCACCTCTAGTTTATCTGTAAATAAAATTCCTTCTAAATTTCTAGCTAAGGAAAGTTTACTACACAATATTAAATCATCATTTTGGGCCTTACTATAAATCCAATTTCTCATCTTTGCCCACCTCTGTCCTACTATTTTCTATATCTTTTATCTTATCTCTTAAGACTGCAGCTCTCTCATACTCTTCTTCTAAAATAGCTTTTTGTAGTTCCTTTTTTAAATTAACATACTTCTTTTTCTCAACAAGCTTAACACCTGAACGTTTTGGAACCTTTCCTATGTGCTCTAAATCCCCTTGTATTCTTTTAAACATAGGTCTTAAATAACTAGAAAAACTTTGATAACATTCATCGCAACCTAATTGTCCACTAGCTTTAAATTGAGAATACGTCAATCCACACTTTTTACATATAACTTCTATTTTATTTGGTTTATTTTTATCAATGGATTCAAAAAAACCACCTAAAATATTGGGAATAGAAATTTCATCTATGCTTCCTAATGAACCAACTAAAGAAATATCAGAAATTTCTTTAGCACAACTTTCGCAAAGTCTTACTTCAGACTTCTCTCCATTGATTAATTTTATTAAATGTATTGTTGCCACTCTCTTATTACACTTCTCACACAACATAAATACCACCCCTATGATAATATGACCATAACCATCCCTTTAAGAATATCTGCTCTAGATTTATTCTTCTCTTCTATAGAAATTAAAGATCTATCATTAATAGCAATCTTCATAATTTCTTTTTCTCTTTCTGTAATTATATCTAATTCATATAAATTTTCTATTATTGATAATGCATTATGGTATGTAATTGATGAACCTATAGCATCATATATTAATCTACTTCTTTGTTCTGTTCCATCATAAGTTAATTGTTTTATTATAATATGACCACCGCCACCTCTTCTACTTTCTATAACATAACCTTTATCAGAGGTAAATCGTGTAGTTAATACATAGTTAATTTGTGATGGTGCACATCTAAATTGATCAGCCAATTCATTTCTTTGTATTTGAACTTGATCGCCACCATTCTCATTTAGCATTTCTTTAATAAAGCTTTCAATTATATCTGAAAGTCTTGCCATAATATCACCTTCTTAAACGTTGTTTTTGACTTACTTTGACCTATATTTTAATAATAATATTAATTCATATTATTATCAAGCCATAATATTACTTCTTAGTTTAGTTTTTATAAAATTCCACATAATATACTTATAAATATTTAGGAGGTTTTTGTATGATTATAAGATGGCTAGGAGAATCTTGTTTCTTAATTCAAGTCTCAAATGGTAGAAGGGTTCTATTAGATCCTTTAAATCTTACAATAAATAAAATATCTAGCCTAAACCCAAGTATAATTACATTAAGTCATAATTATCTTAATATAGATAAAAGTTCTATACCAATATTAAAAAATTGCAATACAGTCAATACTTTGGGTGTATATAAATTTTACGATATTTTAGTTACTGGATACCAAGGATATCATGATAATCTATATGGGATAAAAAGAGGTGAAAATATTATTTACTCTACAGAAATTGAAGGAATTAAACTATGTCATCTAGGTCATATTGGCCATAATCTTTCAATTGACCTTATATCCACTTTATCAGACATAGACATATTATTTATACCTATAGGTGGACACTTTACAATTAATAGTCCTCAAGCTTTAGACATAATAGATATAATTAAACCAAAGTATATTATTCCAATGTATTATAGAAACTCCAATTGTACAAAGTTCTTAGATAGTCCTAAAGATTTTTTTATTAATTCTAAAAAAATAACTATAATAGATAAAGACTGTATTGATACTAATACATTAGATAGCTCCTCATCATTAAATACATTAATAATCAAAGATAGCTCTAATTACATAAATACTATATAAGAAAAAAGATCGTCATAAAATGACGATCTTTTAAGTATAAATTATTCTGCGTTTGGTGCTCCTACTGGACAAACATTTGCGCAGTTTCCGCAATCGATACAAGTATCTGCATCTATAACGAATTGAGTATCTCCTTGGCTTATAGCCTCAACTGGACATTCTGCAGCGCAAGCTCCGCAGTTTACACATGAATCATTAATAACGTATGCCATGAAAAACACCTCCTAATATTTATGGTAATTACACCATATACATTTTAACATGTTTCCATAACATTTAAAAGTAATTTAAATAAAATTAACTTCTATCTAACTTACTACCATATATCCTAGAATTTCAATAGATTCAATAATCTTATCTAATGTAACAAAACTTTCATTATATATTAATTGAATTTCTTTTTTATCCAAAGAAACTTCACATGCTATAACTCCTTCATTACTTGCTATAGCACCTTGAATATTCATAGCATCAGATGATTTATTCATATCATAAATCTTAATAACTGATTTCATATAGAAATCCCCCTATTTTTCATTAATTAAATCTTTAATAAGACTTTTATCTTCTTCTGATTCAATTTCTAACTTAATTTCTTTTTCATCTACAGAATCTTCATAACTACCTGAAATCAAAGCTATATTTTCTATCTTAAATTCTTCTATTACCTCTTCATCGCCTTTTCTTAATTTAACCTTAACAGCTTCTTTAACTGTATTATTACTAACAACTTCGCCCTTGCCATCTTCAGTTTGAACCACAGAACCAACCTTAGGTAATCTCTTTCTAATATCCTCATATGTGCTTTGTTCATAATTTAAACAACACATTAATCTACCACATATTCCTGATATCTTTGTAGGATTTAAAGATAAATTCTGTTCTTTTGCCATCTTTATTGAAACAGAAGTAAAGTCTCCTAAAAACGAAGAACAACACATTGGTCTGCCACAAGGCCCTAAGCCACCTAACATTTTAGCTTCATCTCTTACACCAATTTGTCTAAGTTCAATTCTAGTTTTAAATATTGTTGCTAAATCCTTAACTAATTCTCTAAAGTCTACTCTTCCATCTGCTGTAAAATAGAAAATCACCTTATTATTATCAAATGTATATTCTACATCTATTAGCTTCATTTTTAGTCCATGTTCTTCTATTTTAGAAATACATATATTTAGAGCTTCTTCTTCTTTATCTTTATTTTCTTTATGCTTAGCTATATCATTTTCGTCAGCTATCCTTAATACACTTTTTAGAGGTGGAATTACATCCTCTTCTTTTATCTCTTTAATCCCTATTACGCATTCGCCAAATTCAACACCTCTTGCTGTTTCAACAACTACATAGTCTCCCTTATTTATATTTAATTCATTAGGTCCAAAATAATATATTTTCCCTGCTTTTTTGAACCTTACTCCTACTACTTTTATCATTATTAACCCTCCGAAAGTCCCATAAGCATTACACTTATGACCATTGAATAATTTCCATTATTCCTTATATTTATTCTTGCTTCTCTAATCTTCTCTAACATTGCACTTAACTTTTTATACGACTTATTACTAGAAAACCTATCAATATATTCTAACTTATCAATGTTCATTATCATTTTTTTATCTTGTAGTTCTTTATATACTATAATATCCCTAATAAGTGATTCTAATATATTTAAAACTTCTTCTTTGCTATCTTTAAAAGAATCAAGTCTTTTTTCATAATTTAAAACTATATTATTACTTCTACTATCAATATCAGTTAACAAATCTATAATACAATTTCTTAATAAATTAAGCTTTTCATCATTTAATATTCTTTCTGCTCTTCCTGGAATTCCCTCACCATATGCTATAGCAGATAAAACCTTATTTTCATCAAAATTTCCTAACCTACTAATATATCTATTAACCTCATCCTTGCTTAAAGGTGTTAATTTATATATTTGACATCTAGATTTTATAGTATCCAACATTAACTCTATACTATCAGTTAATAATATTATGTATACTCCTTTTGGAGGCTCCTCAATTGTTTTTAGCAAAGCATTTTGTGCTTGAATAGTAAGCTTATTTCCTTCATGTATAATAACAACCTTTTTATCTCCTTCATATGGCCTTTTCATTATCTCTTCAATAATTCCTCTTACATCATCTACTCCAAATGAAGCTTTCTTAGCTCTATAATGAATTATATCTATATAATCTTTATCTATCTCTTTATTTAATATTTTCAAAGCAAATTTCCTAGCTAAAATACTTTTACCTATCCCGTCTGGTCCAACAATAAGGTGAGCATGTGAAAGAGTACCTTTATCTACACGTTTGTTAAATCCTTCTATTATGTCATTAAATCCAATAAATTCTTCCACAAAATCACCTCTTTTATAATCTACACTCTTAAAAATTGATCAACATCAATTACGAATAATGTTGCTCCTCCAACTTCAACTTCTATTGGATATTGCATATAAACACCCGCTCCTCCTGTTAATGGAGATGGTGAAGCTACAACCTCTGTTCTCTTTTGACAAACATCCTTTATTAAGCCTATAACTTCATCTACACGTTCTTTCTCTACACCTATCATTAATGTTGTATTTCCTGACTTTAAGAACCCACCTGTTGTCGCAAGTTTTGTTACTCCAAACTTTTTCTCTGTAAGTGTATCAATTAAATCTAAAGCATCATCATCTTGTACAATAGCAATGACCATTTTCATAATACATCCCTCCTAAACTTCAATTCCCTATATATTTATATTTTATCATAAACTCAATTCTATTTTACATAAAAACAATTTTTTACCCTATATGTTTTAATATTATTTCTTTAACATCCTCAAATACTTCTTCAATTGATTTAGATGCATCAATTTTTATCATTTTATCGTTTATTTTTAATACTTCATGATATCCTTCTCTAACTTTATTATGAAATTCTACTCTCTCTTTATCTAATCTATTTACTTCCCTACTAGAGTTCTTTTTTATTCTATCCAATCCTGTAGAAGGTTCTATATCAAACAGTATAGATAAGTCTGGCATATATTCACCTATAGCAAAGGAATTTATTTTATATATTTCTTCTATTCCATATCCTCTTGCATATCCTTGGTAGGCTAGTGAAGAATCTATAAACCTATCACATAAAACTATCTTTCCTTCTATTAACGCTGGTATTACTTTCTCCACTAAATGTTGTCTTCTTGCAGCAGCAAAAAGTAAAGCTTCTGTCTTACCATCCATTTCTTCATTTTCTGAGCTTAATATTATCTCTCTTATCTGCTCAGAAATTTTAATGCCTCCTGGTTCCCTAGTTTTTACTACATTCTTATTCTCTTCAAGTAGCCAATTATATATTTTTTCTAATATTGTACTTTTACCAGATCCTTCTCCACCTTCAAATACAATAAATAATCCTTTTTTCATTATTAATAACCTCTTTCGTTATCGATATTAGTAATGTTATTATATCATCTCTTACAATAAATTCAAAAGTATTATAATCCAATATTATCCTCTTAAGCTATTATATATTCATCTTACTTTCATAATATTTTTTCTATATTGAGATAAAACTAATATAAATAATATATAATTAGGAGGTTTTATTATGAAACAAGAAATCATATCATTTCTAACTAAAAACTTCAATGATGTAAAGAATATATGTGAGTATTTATATAAAAATCCTGAAGAAAGCTATAAAGAAGAAAAATCATCCTCATATATTTGCGAAGTGTTAAAAAAATATAACTTTAATATTCAAAAGAACTACTTAGATATTCCAAATTCATTCTATGCTAGTAAGGGAAGTGGATATCCTAAGATATGCTTTCTTTGTGAATATGATGCTATTAAAGAGAAAGGACATATAACAGGACACAATGCATTAGCTGCAATATCTATTGGTGCATCTATTTCCGTAGGGGAAATAATAAAGCAAACTAATGGTACAATCATTATTATAGGATGCCCTGGAGAATATTTAGGCGGAACTAAACTTACTCTAGTAAAACAAGGAGTTTTTGATGATATAGATGTAGTTATGGAATGTCATCCTTATAATACCACTGCTGAAAGTGGTACTTCATCAGCTATTATTCCTCTTAACATAAAATTTATTGGAAATAGCGGATTAAGCTTTCTAAGTAAAGATGAATATACTTCACTAGATTGTATATTGTTAACCTTTAATATTCTTAACTTCTTACTTAAGGGTTTTCCTAAGGATGTGGAAGTTAATTACATACTATCAAAGGGCGGATATACCCCTTTGCTAACTCCTTTGGAATCTGAAGCTAAATTCTATATTCGTGCAAAGGAATTTGAAATGGCTGAACTTGCAGAAAACAAACTACGTGAAATAGTAAGATATGTTTCTAACTTAACCCATATACCAAATAAGATTTCATTATATGAATCATATAACGAAGAACTTGTAACAAACAAAACTCTTTCAAGAATATTTACTCACAATTTAAAAGAAAATGGGATTATAAATATAGGTTCACCTATTGATGTTTATGCAGGACTCAGCATTGGGGCTGTTAGTAAAAAGGTACCTACAATTCACCCTTATATATCTATAAAAGATGATGAAAATATTAAGTATGGGTCAACTGATTTTGCCGATTGCACAATATCTGAATATGGTTTTGAACAGATACATAAGGCATGTGCTTCATTAGCATGTACAGCATTAGATTTAATTGAACGTGAAGATCTTCTTCAGGAAATAAAACAAGAATTCTATAATGGAGTAGGAGCTAAATAATTATTTTTTAGCGTCCTCTCACACCACCATACGTACCGTTGGGCCACTAGAAATTAATGTTTCATTTGATATGTTTGTGTAAGACTAACAAATCCTATTGATTCTAGATATTTATATAAAGTAATTTACTTAGAATTAGGCTACCGGATATTTTCCAGTGACCTTTTATTATATTTGCATATTCCAATTAGTGTACGGCCATGCTAGGCGCACATAAAAATAGAGCAAGACTTTGTCTTGCTCTATTTTAAACTGCCTTTTTATATTTTGTTATTCTTCTTATAAAATCTTCACTTGGCTCAAAATTAAATATACCTACTTTATTCTCTTTCTTATATACGCAATAAACTTTATCATTTCCAAACAATTCACAAGTATACTTTCCTGTGCATTTTAATCTATATTTCTTTGGTATGTCCTTCTTCTTACCTAGATAAAGAATATCTGATAGTTTAATGCTTTCTAAATTAGTTTCATTTCCATAATATATTTTATTAATAATTAGCTTGTCCGCTATTAATGAATACTTATAAGCAATCTTACAACTAAGATACTCTAATATTATAAAAATAATTGTAAATAATAATAATATAAATTCACATACTTTTAAAACAAATGAGTTCTCAATTCTTAATGCTTGTATTCCTTCTACAATGTATAACACACAAGTAATTAATAACAGTATTAAAGCGATAACATGTGTTTTTTTTCGCTCAACTACTTCTTTATGCATCATAATACTTTCCCCCAGATAATAGTAATTCTAAGACGATAATTGTGATTATACATAGCTTTATTAAATTAATCCATATCCAAATTATTTAATAATCTATATTAATCTTCCATATTTCCTTCTTTATCGGATTTATTAACTAATATCATAGTAAACGTCTATTTTACTGTACTTTATTACTCTTTTTAAAATAATAACCTTTTTATCCTTTTACTTTAATTATTATTTATAAAATAGTATAATAAACGTGTATAAAATAGGAGGTCTTTAATATGATTCAGATATATAAAAGTTCCAGCGAAAATAATTCTTCTCTTACTCTGCTAGATAATATTGAAACTGGATGTTGGATAAATGTGGTTGCACCTTCTGACGAAGAACTACTTCTTATATCTAAGAAAACTGGCGTACCTATACAATTCTTAAAGGCGCCATTAGATGATGAAGAAACTTCAAGAATTGATATAGAAGATGGTAATATGATAGTTATAGTAGATATTCCCTTTACAGAAATGGAAGATAACTCACTAACGTATGATACATATCCTCTAGCTATTATACATACAGAAAGTTTTCTTATAACAGTGTGTTTGAAGAATAGTAAAGTTCTTACTGATTTTATAAACGGTAAAATAAAATCATTCTTTACTTTTAAAAAGTCAAGATTTATATTACAGATATTAAATAGAATATCTACATATTATCTTTTATATCTAAGACAAATAGATAAAAAAAGTTTAATGATTGAAAAGAGACTTCATAAATCTATGAAGAATAGGGAGCTTATACAATTACATTCTCTAGAAAAATCACTGGTTTACTTCTCTACATCCTTAAAAGCTAATGAAATCACTTTAGAAAAGCTGCTTAAAGTTGAAGTAATGCAAAAGTATTCTGAAGACAAAGATGTATTAGAGGATGTTATAATTGAAAATAAACAGGCTATAGAAATGACAGAAATATATAGTAACATATTAGCAAGTACTATGGACTTCTTTGCTTCGGTTATTTCTAATAACCTTAATATAGTAATGAAAGTTTTGGCCTCTGTTACTATATTGATGGCCATACCAACCATAATGTCTGGTATATATGGTATGAATGTCGACTTACCTTTTCAACATGAACCATACGCATTCTTGTTAGTTATGGGGATAACATTTAGCATTTGTGGATTAGTAGCATTTATATTATATAAAAAAGATATGTTCAGTTAACACATTTATACTTAAAGCATAAAATATAATAAAAACAAAAGAGAGCATTACTGCTCTCTTTTTTTGGAGGTTTTTATGTTAAAAGGTAAAAAGCTTACTTCAGCATCTACAATTGGAATTATTGCTCCTGCTTCACCTGAAAATAAAGATAAAATTGATAAGAAACTCTGTGAATTTAAAGAATTAGGCTTCAAGATAAAACTAGCTCCTCACCTATATAATAAGTATGGTCATTTAGCTGGTTTCGATAGTGATAGGATAAAGGATCTACATGATATGTTTTTAGATCCATCCATTGATGGAATAGTTTGTCTTAGGGGAGGGTACGGCACAGCTAGATTAATCTCTTCTTTAGATAAAAAGATTATTTTACAAAACCCCAAATTCTTCTGTGGATATAGCGACATAACTCTTTTACTTAACTATTTTGCTAATTTAGGTTTAATCACTTTTCATGGTCCTATGATAACATCGGACTTTACGGATGAACTCACAAAAAAATACTTTTTAAAAACTTCTATTTGTAATACTAAAAACTTCTCATATGATTTATTAGATCTAAATCCAAATATATCTACATATAACTTATCTTCATTTAAAGGTAAGTTAGTTGGTGGAAACTTATCAATTATTTGCTCATCCCTTTCAACAAAATATGAAATCAATACAAAAGACTCTATATTATTAATAGAAGAGGTTAATGAAGCCCCATATTGCATTGATCGGATGCTTACACATTTAATAAATAGCGGAAAACTACATGATTGTAATGGTATTATTATAGGACATCTTACCGATTGCACACTTCCTAATTATGATAGAAGTCTTACTACTGAGGAAGTTATACTTAACCGTCTTCTTCCTCTTAATATCCCTCTTATTATAGGTATGCCTTTTGGTCATAGCTGCCCTAATATAACAATACCTATAGGTGCCCCAGCTTACTTCAATAATAAAATCATGAAATTAACTATTAAAGATAACTTTTTATTATAAAAAAATTAAACCTGTAAGCTTTTGCTTACAGGTTTCTCTTTGGAGGCGCCACCCGGATTTGAACCGGGGATAAAGGTTTTGCAGACCTCTGCCTTACCACTTGGCTATAGCGCCATACCTGGTGGCTCGACCAGGAATCGAACCAGGGACACGAGGATTTTCAGTCCTCTGCTCTACCGACTGAGCTATCGAGCCATATTACTTGGCAACGTCCTACTCTCCCACACAGTCTCCCATGCAGTACCATCGGCGCTATAGAGCTTAACTTTCCTGTTCGGTATGGGAAGGAGTGTTTCCTCTATGCCATCATCACCAAATATTCTTTTTTCAGAGTTGTTCTCTGAAAATTGCACACAATTATTGAAATATCTTTAACTTGGTCAAGCCCTCGACCTATTAGTATCAGTCAGCTACATACATTACTGCACTTACACCTCTGACCTATCAACCTCGTGTTCTTCAAGGGGTCTTACTAGCTTATGCTATGGGAAATCTCATCTTGAGGTGGGCTTCACGCTTAGATGCTTTCAGCGTTTATCCCTTCCCGACTTAGCTACCCAGCTGTGCTCCTGGCGGAACAACTGGTACACCAGAGGTCAGTCCATCCCGGTCCTCTCG